>Ga0157364_1000033_pt1 | contig 46053 bp, 44 predicted proteins | sample AttsexASBM2_FD_111476 | JGI IMG/M metagenome (GOLD analysis project Ga0157364, IMG submission 111476) | Fungus gardens microbial communities from leaf cutter ant in Ribeirão Preto, State of São Paulo, Brazil - Atta sexdens ASBM2 | ecosystem: Host-associated > Fungi > Mycelium > Unclassified ...
TCTCTCTCCCTCTCTCTCTCTCTCTCTCTCTCTCTCTCTCTCTCTCTCTCTCTCTCTCTCTCTTTCTGAACCAAACTTTGCTTATCTACATATGTCGAACTCTTGCTTGTATATTAGGCTTATAGGAAGGAATATTTATACAGATGATCTCAAAGATGATATAACGCCACGGGGAATCGAATATTTTTTTCTTTTCTGAAGATAACTTTTATGTGCGTAAAAATATCTACTTGGATCAATTATTTATCGTGTCAATTATTTATCGTGTGTTTTAATAACTAGAATATTGTATCAAAAGGGAAAAATTGTTTTAAAAACTGAATGTGTTATATTGCAGATAGTAGAGATCCCTTGCATATTCAGAATAAATATTCAGAATAAATATTCAGCTATAATAATCGATAGTCATGGTTCTTTTAATGATCCTCGAGCAATTACTAGATGAAGTCTCATCGTATATGTTAACAATTTAATGATTATCAATTATCAATTTTATTGGAATATAGCTGCATTGACCCATTTAACTTTAATTATCCCATTGGAATTTATATGAGAGATAATTTCCAAATGAAGCGAAAATTGGATTGTGTATCGGAAGGTTGCAAGTACCATTCTCGATGATTAATCGAGTTAACGTGTGCTACACCAATCCCATGACGATCGATGTTTCCTCGTTACTCCAGTATTTGCGATACCACAGAATGAGTGCTTTAGGGACCTTTGCAGATTAGACTATTGAGCGCCACATACGAGCCATTATTAGAGAACGTGCCACTGGTGCTGAAAGAGTGTGCTGTCAATGAGAAATGCATGGACATCATCAATGACTCGGAGCATCAACTGGACGGAGTGCGATTAGTCTGGTCCCTGTTGAAGCATCCCAGTGATGTGATCAAGCGTAATGCTTGTCTCGCTCTGGTACCCTGTATCCGTCACGCCAAGGATTCCCCTGAGATGGTGCGCGCTTTCGTGGGCGGCTTGGAACTCACAGTCAGTCTCTTGGAGAACAAAAACACGGAAGTACTCAGCGCGGTCTGCGCCATGATCGCGGAGATTGCCACCGATCCTGAGAATCTGGGTATCCTGACGGATCACGGCGTCGTGAAGAAATTGGCCGCTCTCGTAGAAACTGTTGGTCCAACGCTGCTTATGATGATGATTTCTATTTAAAAGTTTGCGCGATTGCTTCGTAGAAAAAAGCTTTTTAATAATTTATATATATATATATATATATATATATATATATATATATACACACGCGAGAAAAAGTTTGTTTATTTTTAAGATATTACAAAATAAATTAATAAAGATTTCATTTTAAACCTTTAAATTTTTTAATTAAAACTTTTTTGCAACGTACGAAATAAAATATAATGCGCACATTGCCAGTACGTTCCTCATATATAATTCCTCAAATCTTTTTTATCAGGTTAATTATTTAATTATGATTTAAAAAATTACTCGGCCTTTCTATGAAGCAGTCGCATTTAAATATTTTACTGAATAATACTTTTAGTCGAAATATTTGACCTTAATAATAAGATGATTATTGTTTTATTATTCTTTTAAAGGACGACGAGAATTTGCGCGCTAATCTGACGTTGGCGATAGCTTATTGCTGTGATTGGAATCGGAACAGTTACGAATTTGGCAAACTAAATGCTGTTGCGCCGCTCGTTAATTATATGATCAGCAAGAACAAGAACGTGTTGAAGGGTGTTTGTATTGCTGTGTACCATTTGAGCAAGGAGCCCTTAAATTGCGTGACCATGCACACTTGTGGCGTTATCAAGGTACAATTAGGCCATAGAAATTTGCATACGTGACAATCGCTGTTAAAGAACAATTGTTTCGTAATTTTACGAAATTAAATCTTGAAATTGAAGATCTTATACAATAATAACAAAGGCTTATGAGAGTAAAATTGGAGCGTATTTAACATTGTATATTATTCCTTATTAATAAATATAAAATTCGAACGTTTCGACTCTTTGTTTGAGTCTTTATCAGCGAGATATGTTATTTCCATAATCAATAAGATGAAGTCACTTCATTCTAAATGGAAGCTACTCTTGAATTGACAGATCCAAAGTGAAAGAACATCAATGTTGGATTCTTTCACTTTGAATCTGTCAATTCAGGAGTATATCTCGCTGATAAAGACTCAAAAAAAGAGTCGAAACATTCGAATTTTATATTTATTAGTAAGGAATAATATACAATATTGAATACGCTCTAATTACTGCGTTTTACTCTTTTATACCTTTATTATTACTGTTTAATTTTGAGAGGCACAAAGATATAATTCATTAAAGATCTTATCTTATTTGAAAATAAATATTTTTTCAGTAAACATATTAATTTATAATCACCAGTATTGTAAGTGTAAATAGTCTATGAATTGATAGAGATATTTTCTATAAATAGAATGTTCAACATAAAAAAATAAAAGTTCCAGATATACCTATACAGTACAGAACTCGCAGCAATATTGCTGCAATATTGTTGCAATGTTGCAGCATTGTTGCTGCAACTTTGGTGCTGTAGTTATATTTAAGTTACTTTTAACTCAATTTGATTGATTATCTTCTCCATATATCGAAACGACGAATTGTAGAAACCCTGATTGAATATTGAAAACTATCAATGAAAATTTTAAACAGTACGTATTACGCTTGGTGGGCTCGGATGATCCAGAGGTACAGATTGCAGCTGCATCTACTATTCGTCACATAAGAAAACTTGCGTTGACAGCAGAGAAATTCCACTTCAAAGAAATGTAATTCTCTCACATCTCTCTTTTCATGAATTTGAATTCTAAAGAGCACAAATTCAATTTATTATTTTATTTATAATATCGGCAAATAAAACAATAACAAAAAGTAAAAAGAGCTAAGAGCAAACGCTAGTTCTTGATAATATTTATTGTCTTTCAAATTTTTCAACAAACGTTTCGATCTTAAATTAGAACCTTTTGTTAATATCTAAAAACAAATCCTATACCTTATATAATAAGTCAAATATTAAAACAGATTCGAATATTATAAATTAAAATTCTTCTAAATTTGCAGTGAATACAATTTTCATAAATCGCTGTCATTTCTTCATTAATCAAATTATTTCAATGGATATCAATTGTGATATAATGATTTTCGAATTGATATACATTTCCAATAACCTAATTTTAAAATTATCCAGTATGAGAATAAATCAAGAACAATGTATGTAAATAATATTTAAATAATACTTAAGCATGTAATTAATGTTTAATATTTAAGCTTTTTTGTACCTGAATTGAGATTCTTACTTTTTATTATATCTATTGTAATTGATTCGCATTTGAAAGATATAATAATGCAAAGGTGTCATGAATTCTTCAAATTAAAAGAATTATTTTATAGACGTACAAAGACTGATGATACAGCACAACAATGGAATAAAGAATTGAGAAGGAAAGAAACATTAAGTGGGGGACAATAGTAGTATATTAGAAGATATGATTCTGGCTCTTAGTTCTTTTTACCTTTTATTATTGTAATATGAAAACAATGCTACGTAAGGCTCAGTTAACGTAAATCAATGGAAATGTATAATGCTTTGTTGAGTCAGCTGTTGATTGTACATGTGAAATTGATTTACATTATTAAATGTACATACGTTTCGATCCACGCTTCGGATTCTTTTCAATATACGGTACTATCTGAAGTCCGTCCTAGTTGCTTTGACTACGTCATTACTTCCTGGTATAGTGATAATCAAAACGCTTGATGGAATAAGAAATAGTTAACAGTTCAATGTTTAAGATTCATCGGACAAAGACACTAATAATTTAATCCTTATTGGCAAATTTTTTAAATTTTATTTGCAATATTTCTAAAATGCATATTCATTTCGTCGTAATTTATTTACGAAAACTTACAAGTCAATTCTGAGCAGAATCGCTTGTTCTCGTGTAACATGTTCTCGTAAAACTTGTAAGAACTTCTGATTAATATCCTAATTTTTGCGTATATATCATAAGACATACGATTATTTGTAAATATCTACAATTTCTTATAAATTTTATAGCTAGTAAGAAGTTGTCTGTAAAAATATTGTATAAAGGTATAAGCATTTAAAAATTCTTACAAGTCTTACAAGAATATTGTTACGAGCCTTACGATTCTGCTTAGAATTTACGCATTAATATTGTGCATTCATGTGTGTGTGTGTGTGTGTGTGTGTGTGTGTGTGCGCGCGCGCGCGCGCGCATGCACATTTGTGCTCTTCAGAGTTAAAATAGTTTGCTTTTACTATTTAATTAATGCTGTATATAATCATTGTTCGCAGGAACGCGTTACAAGAAATTGATTTCCATTCGTGAATAACATCAGCGAAAAACAGAAAAAGTGAGAAAGAAAAGGAAGTGTGTAAAATAAAAACATTTATTTATTGCGGTGCGTGTATAGTGACTTATAATTTTTGTCAATACCTCTAAATTTACAATTTTATTTAAAACCCGTAATATTCATCTTTCGGCAACAAGTAGTAACATTCGTATGTGTATAAAGAACTTTAAAAGTGACGGAAGAAAGATATAGAAAAATTAGATTTTCATAGAATCCACAAATGGAACACCGATTTGGTCGGACAAATGGTTATTAAGTTGTGGCTTACAAGACGGTGGCTTAATTTGAGCAATATACACATCTCCTAAGCTTATACTTCAAAATCGAAGCTATTTAAAGATGTTGGTAGATTATATTATAAACATAAGACAATCGCATGCAAGTTACGATACAATCTCACATATATAATGTACAAATTTTAAGCTAATTGTGCGTGTCGTTTCATTGACGACTCATGAACTAACTAGAAGGCATAATACCTGATTTGTTTCAAACGTCTTGCCTTACATCACGATATAACAATTGAATGACAATACTGTCATCAAAAATTTCTATTTTTAATTAAATTAGATTTATCGACGTATATCTTTACGTATTTGAATATATCATATATAATCATATTGTTTCCGATTATCTTGAATCTTTGCTATTTTTATATATTTAAATCAATCTTACCAGTTTCTTATCAACAATGCCTAATAAACAACTTACCTATTAAAACATACCTAATAAAAGCCGTTTCACCAACATTGATTCTTATCTATTTCAATTTTAATATTGTAAATATTTTAAGATAAAAAATCGAAATATTAACAATATAATCAACGTTACTCCAAGAAATAGTTATTTTAGAAAAAGATTATTAATTAAATTACATGATTGTTGAGTACCAGCATAGCAATGGACAGCGTTCGAATCTATCATGCTATATTATCTGGGAACTAAAGTTCGATTCTCGGCAGATCCAAGAAATTTTCGCGCGCAGGTAGCTCCTCTTTGGCGGTTCTGGCAAATCACCAAGAGTGTGCCATCTATTACCAAGAAAATTTCTCCAATTGCTGTTCGGAACGCCGTACCGTCATTCATTAATTAATGAATGACTTTAATGTTGGTGAAACTTTCCTCTAAAATTATAATATTTTAACACAAGTATATCATCAAAGATTACGGAAATGGCAAAAACACACGATCAGTCTATCCTATTTATACAAAAACACTCCAAGTTTTGTTTTCAGCTAGCTCGGAATCTCTATAAACGATAGCCGAGCTTATCTGAAAATAAAACGCTTATTTCCATGCTGAAATTTTTTTAAAATCATTTTGCAATTCTGAAAGCAGGCTATTGTACTGTAAATGATTTATTTTCAGAGGGAGGCTTTTTTCATTCGTGCATCCTTCGTATTTACTATCTATTCACAATTTTGAATAACTTTGGTTTTCCCTGATCCATTTGAAAGTTGCTTATAACATCTAGGATAATCAAAATTTCTATTCGTTTGGCATTTTCTTCATCTTTGTAGTCGTTAATGTAACAACGCTCGGTAATATTCGGTAAAGCACAAAATTCACGCTCTCTCCGCTAGGAATGAGTAAAAAGGGAAAGACACAAATGGACTTTCTATTTGTTTGATTTATAGCTTCATTATTCTTGCTTGTTGGTCAGCAATGCTTCCGCCGCAGTCTTAACTGCTACAAGAATAACATTCTTATACTTATGTTTTCATTTATGTCGCAAATAAATGTCCACTGATATCCATATTTTTAATAAAATTATTTTTAATAGAATTATTCTTAATTTAAAAAATGACCTTACCTGTCTCACGTGCATTAGACAAAAATCTGTCTAATCCAGGTTGATACAGAATGAACTTTGGACGGATGATACGACGATATAGAATCAAGGAACCATTATACTCGGCAATTGGCGCCATCAACCATACATAGAATACACACTGTGTACAAATAATTAATAATATTTGCACTTGGTAAGATTTGTCTTTAAGATTAGTGCCTTCAAGATTATACCTTAAACAGCCAATAAACTGGAAACCAGGAGACAATATACTCGGAAAAGAATTCTACTATAGTAAATACAGCAAAAACCACCCAATAAGTGAGCCATTTTGTGTCATCCTCTTTCTTAGGACTTTCCAATGCTTTCATAGATTGGTATGCAGGGTAAACAAAACCGACTATATTACATACTAGCTGTTGTCCTAATCCAAATACCAGATATATAGCCAGCAATATTAATGATCCTATTGATAAATAAATAATAAAAATAGTAATAATAATAACTTAATCTTCCTAAAGTACTCCTATTTTAAATTCAACATGCTGCCGTTTGCAAAAGTTTGTTAATGCAAACGAGCAAAAAATATGGGAGTGTCTGAAAGCGATATCGTCATGCAATAGTACGATGACCCCGAGCAAAGATCAACAGGTTGCAAATTTTCGGCAGATTTCGAAATATATTTATCAAAAAAAAAAAAACAGCGCGACATGAAAAAGAAAAAAAACTGTGAAATTAGGTATTGCGTAACGAGTGCGCGATAACAAGTTGTACGAAAGTGCGAAGTCGCATTAACATAGGGCTGAATAATTATCTAAGCGTGATCGAGCCGGTCAATCGATAGAAATGATTAGAAATCTGCGTAATTGTATCACCCCGGGCAACTCACCGACAAAAATGTATAGCCGATCGATGCCGGTCTTCTCTTCCGCAAGGGCGAACATCTTTGTCCACGGTTTGCTCTCATCCTTCAACATTTTCTCAAGGTATTCCTTTACTGCGATGATTCGAGCCATTCTTTTTCGTGGAATAAACTGACCTTCAATAAAGATCGTACGCGCAGCGTTGGTTAACCGTACACCTGTACCTGTTTGCCACTAGAGAGACATGGCCGACATTCGATATCGACTGATCGACACGTTCGATGCTTCTTTCTTTCTCGATCTCTCGATATCTTTCGAGATTCGATTCCTGAGATTTCTCGACTAATCGCTATTCAAAAATATCTTACTCAGCAGCACAACCAATTTGTTTCTACCAACATAGATTAATTTTAATCTCAGTTCAACTTACTCTTTACCTTTTTCTAATTTTTGTAACTACAAAAAGATAAAAATTTAGATAAACCAAGATTAAAATAAAATTGATAAAAACGGGCATTTTCCCCAAGAAAGTATACAAAATTGATTTCCATCTGAGTAGTCCTCAGGTATCATGTTATCTTTAGACTTATTCTTTTTAATTAGCTGAACTTCTTGTATGGTTCATCTTTTCTTTTTTTCTCTCCAATGTGGAAAAAAAAGAAAGATGGATAATGCAAGAAGTTTAGTTAAAAAGAACAGATCTCTTATTTTTAATTCTGTAAATGCAACAGACAAAATAATATCTGAGTGGCACTCAGGTGGGAATTTTACATAGGGATGTCTGAAACACGTCCTTATATATCCTCTGAACTTCCTAAGAATACTTTTCCAGAATATCTCTCGAATAAAGTATGCTGTGTAGCTTACGCGACAAAAACACAAATCGACAGAAATATCTTATTTTATCTTTTTTAACATTCAGACAGTATAATAACAAAGACAGAACGATACTTGTATTTAATTCTGTCATCCAAAATTTATCCTTATTATCTTTTTAACAAACGAATCATTTTTTATTTTTATAATAAATTTTTATTTTTTTTAGATTTATTTTTATTTTAACACATTATAACAAATGGATCTCAGATCTTAGGCGCACATTGTATCGTAAAATAAAAGATCTTCTCATAGTAATTTTCACATTGGAAATAAATGAGGTTGTAAATAAATTTAATTCTCCAAATTATCAAAAATATGGATCTTTTTTTTGATACGTGAATTGTGTTTGACTGCAATGTACAATGTTACGCGTGCGTATTAGAACATTACTAAGATATCTGTACGCAATAATTGCACTCGAATTAATCTGTTTCGACAATATATCAGTTCTTCTTTGACGAAACAATATATAGCCTCAAATTAAAAAAATCGTGTGCATGTACACTTCTATACAACTAGTTTATAAATCTATGAACAGTGAGGACGTGGCACGAGACTGTTATTAAAAATGATCTTTGAGCAGTTTCAAGCATTTACAGCTGGCCCTAATCTGGTATGCAGTAGAGGATTGAAAGGTGACGTGTTTCGAATCCCCTTCTCTAAACATTCCGTATAAATGTCGGCAGTGAGCTCGTTGAGTGGAATCTCCTTGTCGTTCTTGGCAGCTTTCATAGCATCATCCACTGATTTTCTAATCTCACCTTCTATTGCCTGGGACAGAAAAATATTGCTTATCTACATAGATCATCATCAGATAACAATGAAATAAATTACTAATAGATAACATTAATCGTGAAATCTAACAAAAAACATTGACTAACTTTGATTTCATCAGCAGTAGCAAGATTGGAATTCAAAATTCTCTCTTTAAAGCTGGTCAGAGGATCCCGGGTCTGTCGAACCTCTTGCACTTCTTCTCGCGTACGATAGCTGGTTCCAGGATCAGACATACTGTGTCCGCTATACCTGTACGTCACAGTTTCCATGACAATGGGGCCCTTACCTGATGTACAGTGATCAATTGCAAATTTCGTGGCTTCTCTCACGGCTAACACATCCATTCCATCCACCTATAATATAATTTTTATCATAAATCTCTTTACCTTAACAAAATACGAATCTTTTAAAATAGATTAACATACCCATATTCCAGGAATATAGTCGCCTCTGGTATAATACTCCGTGCTTGCCGCAGCACGTTCCACGCTGGTACCCATTCCGTATCCATTATTCTCGCAAACAAAGATGCAAGGTACATCCCACAGTTTAGCCATATTATATACCTCGAACACCTGACCCTGATTGGCCGCGCCGTCGCCATACAATGTTAAACAGACTCCACCATTATTCAAGTATTTTTGTGCAAAAGCGATTCCAACTCCCAATGGCACCTAATTGTGATGATGTTAAAATATTTTAAAAAATTGTAATATTAATGGTATTAAATTGAATTTTAAGACTAATGCAAACCTGAGCGCCAACAATGCCATTTCCTCCATAAAAGTTCTTAGAGTACATGTGCATGGAGCCACCCTTGCCTTTGGCATTGCCACCTTGTCTGCCTGTGAGTTCTGCAAAAACGCCGAATACATCAATGCCCATTAAATAAGTCCATCCGTGTGCGCGATAAGCTGTGATTACAGCATCCTGAGGTCTCATCGCAGCTTTCATGCCAACTGCACAAGCTTCCTGCAAAGGAAAAGCAACAAAAATTAAAGTATTTCTGAATCAAATAAATATTTTGAAAATATTTGAAAAGATACAAATGGTCTTTACTTGTCCAGAATACAAGTGACAGAAACCCCGAATGATCTTCTCTTTGTACAAGTTGCCAGCAACTGTTTCCATACGACGTATCGTATGTAGCTGTTTAAATAGTTCAATAGCATCATCCCGAGTCACTGTAACCTGAGTGGATGGACCATGATCCAATTTGTGTAAACGAAAAGGTTTGGTCTCGAAGGAGGCTTCAGTGGCATAATTATTCTTCTTGCTCAAGAAAAACGAAGCCACCTAGAAACAGTATCTAATTAGTATCTGTAGCAATGTAAAAACATATTACAAGTATAATTGTAGCACGTGCGACAGCGTGAAATTTACATTATCTTGTGAATCAGTGGTTATGTTTCTTGGAAAACTCAAAATTCTGCGTTTTCGTGTTAACATCAAGTTCAAAGCAAACATAATGCGGCAGCAAACCGCAGCACAACCGAATCGCGAGAATGATAATTACCTCGTTCCAGCTTCCAAACTGGCGAATATGCGGGATATTGAGGAAAGAAGAAGACTCATGAAATACGGTGTCGCAAGTAAGAGTGTCTGGGATTCGTAACGAGACCCTGACACGGAAAACACGACGCGGCGTGTTTAGAGGTCATGCTTCGGTGCACTTACATTTCGTCTCGACGACTGCACGGCGACGTTCCTGAGACAGTTTGGTATCATTTCCTAACAATGGAGAAGAGATGAGTGAAAACAGAAGACGTTTTTCGCTACGTCGAGTCTAGTGCAGAAGACTGAAACCTGAGACCGCTACGTCGATGTGAACCACTTTCACCTGACACAAACCAGATGGTGCACGAACGAATGTTCCGGAGTGTAGGTAGGATCGTAGGGTGTACATGCGATTCCAATGATGGTCATAGGGCGCAAGACGCGCAACGAATTTTGCCAGACGCTTTTCCTTGTATATATGTACATGAAAAATTCTAAGAAAAATTGTAGAGACTTTCCGAATATTTCTGAAACTACTGAAATTATTCCAGTTCGTATAAAAATCCTAAAAAAAATTTCCACCAAAGATATCAAATGTTGTTGTCGCCACGCTTGCGAATTTCTCACCTATTATTTTTGCAAATCGAAATTCCAGCATTTTTTATGAAGATAAGAAGTATTTCTTCTCCTCCTTGAGGTTCGCTACTTTATTATAAATGAGGAGTTGGATGGGATGACACTTTCTACACTTCATAGTGCACAATGATAGCGTGATCATGTTTCTTTTAAAACGCAGGTGTTTTTTCACACGTGGAAAACAATGAAAAGCAATATAATAATAGGTATACTCCTCCAAACATTCTTTTTTTTTTACAATTGTCTTTAATATGTTTCCATTTTATTGTACTTTGAAAATTTTCAGAAACGAATTAAAGTTGGAATGAAGGTCGATGATTCCAGCGAATACGAGCGGAAGATTGTCTCCTTCAAAGACCTCGGCAGATTTAAATTAACAGAAAGAAAATACAACGATGATTCTCTCAATATATATACAGCGAGACTGAATGATTTGCGAAAAGACACATTACACAGAGCGAAACTGAAATGGAGTAAGCCATATTTATACACTCAGAATTTGTTTCTACATACGTTATTTATAGTTTATGTATATTGTAGCCGACTATCAACATGTAGAAGTTTCACATCTGACCTTGGAAAGCTCAGGAAGGTCTTATATTCTGATAGGAGTACTTTATAAAGATCAGAAGCTGAAACCTTCCCTTCTACGCGACCTCAGCAAGGAGCTTCAGCTGGAAGCTCAACCGAGTAATAATTATGCATCAGTTGACGACCAATTATTTTTGGAGGATGAAATGTTACGTGTAAAATTAGTAGGAAATCACATGGATATACAGGAAGTAGTCACAGGGCTCGTCTGTGCAATACTTGGACATGAATTAGAAAATGGAACATTTTTGGTATATATTTACATAATTATGGCTATAGACAAGATTCCAGCTTGTTCATGTTGAACTTTGCTCGTAGGTAGAGGATTGGTGTTTTCCAGGATACTACCTGAAGCCTTCCAGTATGAGCAGCTCATTGGTAGAAGATGGAAAAATTCTGCTAATATCTGGATTAGATCTCGTTAATAACACGGACGAGTTCAGCTTAGATTTACTTTCAGAATGGATAACTGGAATGGCGGGATGTACTAATGTTCAAAAAGAAGAAGCTGCAATTGCTAAAGTCATTATCGCTGGTACGAATACTAAACCGTCCATATTTTCTAACTAGTGATATTAAATCATGTATAAATAATTGCATAGGAAACTCCATCCGTAGTTCTACAAAAATATTCAGTCTCAAAGGCTATCATGAAATCAAATCGCACGACCAGCTTAAAATCAAAGAAGATGTAATAGCAATGCATAAACTTGATACTTTTCTCAGCAATATTCTTAATTACTGTTGCGTTGTTCTAATGCCGGGAGAGTTTGATCCCACTTGCAATTATAGCATGCCTCAGCAGCCTTTTCATCCATGTACTTTAGAAAAATCGGTCAGGTAATAGTCAGGATATATTTAAGCTTTGCTTCAAACTTTAGATAATACAGTTTAGATGTAATACAGGTTTAAAAGCATGCATGGTGCGACTAATCCTTGGATCGCTAATATTGGAGGTCGTGTCGTAGCTGGTTCTTGCGGCGGACCAATCATGGATATTATGAAAATCGCTGGATTATCCCCCCTATCTTCATTGGAATGGTTGGAGCGTACATTGATCTGGAGGCATTATGCTCCAACCGGTCCCGACACACTTCCAATTTATCCGTTTTTCAAAAATGATCCATTCGTTATCAACGAATGGCCAGATATATATTTCGCTGGAAACATGGATGAATACGATACAAAATTAGTTACAGGTAGGTATTTTTTTTTATCTGATTCATCAATCAATTTTTGTTCATGACGAATAATTCATGTATATCATATATAGCTGACGAAGGGCATGCAGTACGATTGATATGTATTCCGAAATTTTCGGAAACAAAAACAGCGGTGCTAGTCAATTTACAAGATTTGACGACACAGCCTATTTCATTCGGTGATAGGCTGACGTAATTTGTATATTATATAAAATATTCTGGCGTCTAATCTCCTCATTGTTATTTATGCTCCACCTCGCTCTACAACGACAGACAAGTGGAAGCATTTCGACTCATCGAGTTTTGGATATTAGGCCTGATATAAAAGATAAAATAATTGTTTATTACGTAATTATATCATTGCAAAGTATTGAAAAACACAATGTCATATCTCCATATAAAAGGAGTATAGAAGATTATTAATATAAAACTTGAATCCAAAGTTTCTCAAATATATAATTTAATTTATTCATTTGAATTTATATATTATAACACATATACTTTATATGTATAATAAATATATAATTATTTATTACAATTAGCCCATTTGTCATTGTATATACCTTATAATAATACGTATCACATAAACTAATAAAGAATAAAAAAATGTAAATTTCTTACAAAATGATTTATAACACAAATAAGTAATAAGATTTTACAGTTTTGTAACTCATTTGTTATTTGCAAAAACGTACGAAACTTTAGTAATTTGTTAAATCTCTTCATCACATATCATATACGAACATTGATACATTAATATATAACATTTCTTTAAATAATTATTTCTTTACATTATTTATTATCGAAAACTAATATAATATAATGTTCTATAATATAATATAATGTTCTATGAAATCAAATGCTATAATATTACTAACTATCTATAATATAATATTCTCTATTATATTATTCGTTTCTGCGATGAATACTATCTTTCTTTGGCACAAACAGTTAGTATTTTCTTAGATTACTTACATCAGTCATAAGATACATTGTTAATTTTAATAAGACTTGCACAAGTGTGTACGAATATTGGAGTTTTTTAAGGCATAAATATATGCACGATTAAAGAAAGGAAGACTAGTCGAAATGCCGTTAAAGAAATTTCAATTCGTCATTCATCCCAGTATCGTTTAGCGCCGTAATTTTTCAGAGGCCTGTAATATTATCCTGGTCTTTCTCCCATCGCGAATGTTTGTTTTGATAAAAATGTTGAGTCTCCGAACTGCAGGATCTGGAGGCAACAGGAATGTTTACACAAACAGTAGTCGATTCCAATCGTTGTTCGTTGTTCGACGAATCTTGACGTTCAGAGCTGCTGCTTTGCTGATCCTCTGACCGCTCCTCGCTTCTCATGGCGCAAATTACGTCCGTAAGAGCCACTATATAATTTTTAGCCAGTGTTAATGTCTCCATTTTTGAGAGCCGCTTCTCTTTGGTAACATGCGGGATTACTTCGCGTAAGGACTATAAGATAAATTCATTAAAATGAAGTCTTACAAAATGAAAAAAATGTATATTGCGTATATGATTAGAAAAAGATTTTTTCAAAAAATATCAAAAACAAATATTTGTTAAGATTCTATTAGTTTTATATTTTAGATATAATGTATTGTATAACAGTAGCTTTGTATGCACCTGGAACGCATCGTTCATACAGTGCATCCGCATACGCTCGCGTTCATTGCTTTCCAGCCTCCTGAGAGTTCTCTCCCATGCTGTATTTCCTTTGGAAGGTTTCGATAAAGATTCCGTTTTTCTTGTCGTTCGTCGCAGGTTCTTACTTCTCTGTTTCGATTCTGTAGCCCAAGTGTTCTCATTTGTCACTTTAGACCGCATAGTATAGTCCTTCCTTCTAATGAAGTAATAATTAAATTTCATCGGTCACAATTTTAAAACAGATTCCTCTTCTCATCTTCAAACTCTGGCGGAAAAGTTTTTATGAAAAACTATAACATAGAGTGAAACAAGATCTTAGAAATTTTTAGTTTTCCATAGATATTATTTGTAATGGGCCGTCTTATTTTTTTAATTAAGAAATTCTTTGTTCTCAAATAAATCTCATGCATATTCTACGTTTCGCTATAAATATCTATGAAAAATTAAAAATTTTTAAGATCTTCCCTGGTGAAAATTTTTCTCAGAATTTTTATATAATTTTTCAGAATTTCTATATAATTTTATAATTTTATAACTTTCTAACATTTTTTTATACGAATTAGAACAGAAAATTTCCATCTTTTCTCAGAATTTTTCATATACATCAATTATAAAATATTGTAAGATATCTAAGATTTTTTTAAATAAGTATAATTTCTGAAATGTTATAAAATTTAAAAAATTTTAAAATATTTTTTAAAAATTATGGGATGAGAAATTTCAGAATATTTCTGAAGAGAAAAGAATATTTCAGAATTCACTTATATAAAAAAATTCTGAGAGAAGATGTAAACTTTTCGAATATTTCTGAGTATTTCTGAAAAATGTTCCAATTCGTATAAAAATTCGTATAAAAATTATGAGAAAAATTTTCACCAGGGTTGTCTCAATCTATGTAGTTTTTCTGTCCCTACTGAAAAAAACTTATTTACTGATTTGGAATAATCTGTTACGTGATTTACTTATCTTAATTGCATGATTTCGTTGTGTAACTTTATGACGTGATTTTTTTCAGTAGAGCTACTTTTTCGTAAAAATATTTTTCCGCCAAGGACACATATCTTTCTATATCTATATACCTTTTTATATTTGTCTCCAAATTGTAAGCAAAAAGAGAATCAGAATAAAAATATATTAACAAATTGAAGATACAGAATTGATGCATTGACATTTTCTATTACTTCTTACCAATATTGATCAGATCGTTGACTAATCGATGTTAAAAATGACCTATAATCGTATTTTCACAATTCGTGCTGTATATTTCATCGATTTAATACATTTTAACATCGAATAACTGTATGACAAGTCACGTCATAGATTTTCCAAAATTTCAAACCGTGTACTAAGCACCGCGTGTACTTGTTGAGCCACGCTGGAACAACGACTGACGTTGCGACGCCGGGGTGCGGCCGGCGCCGCCTTCCACCCCCGATATTTTATCATGTACTCTGTGCTCTTTTCTTTTATCTACATCAGTAATCTCGTCATGTATTCGATATATCATTGTTTTATCCTCGTACACTATATTCTCTAATAATACGAAGTAACAAATATTTCGATATTCAAAAAAATACTTTCCGATTGAAAATGTTTTAATTTATAGAAATTAATTATAACTTAGCTATTCACATCTTTTTTCCATAAAACTTTTTACGATCTTGTCAAGATGTTCTGTAAATAAGTTGGAATAATCAATATTGTAACTAAATATGTTCAATTTACATATCTAAAGTTTGTTTTTAAATAATAAAAAGCGAGTGGAAAAAAACGAATACGAACAAGTGTTATGCCGCGCTTTGCACACCCTTTATATTCCGGTGTCTACGTGTGAGCGGGCTACAGGTGGGCGTATGACGTAATTCGCCCACGCGGACCCTCCTATCTACCCATTATCGCTCTGCTAGCAACAACTTAGGGATGACGGGGGTTTAATATAGACAGACTTCAAATGCACCTGCTCGAATTTATATCAACATCTAACGAAAAACTTATTAAAAAGCAAATTGAGCAACTTATTAAAAAAGACAAACTAAGCAATCATGATAGGACAAGGAGAAATATTTACATTTAATTTAACAGGTTGACAATTTCATAACAAATTTAAATTGCATTTTTATTTGTCTATTCTTTATTTGTCCATTTTACATTTACCACAACAAGCATCAGTTTTTTCCAATTCAGATTCCTTGTGATTAGCGGTCCACGGTCCAAGGCTGATCGTAGCATAGAAATCCATGGGATAAGGTCGATCCTTATCGAACTCTGCCATTCTAAGAGCGACAGCGCCTTCATAGGGTGTGAGAAATGGTTTCTCAAATGCGACACCCCAGTCAATGCTCAATCGTGGACACGCAATCTTGAATAAAATTTATTGATATAGTTTAACATACATAAATTTTTTGAACTATATATTAACTATAACTCGATCAAATATTTTTTTTTTCAGCTCTTTTTGAAGTTATATATTTCCTCCAAATATGTATATATATTTTTAAATATTTTCCTACACACTTCTCATAAATTAAATACAATAATATAAAATAAATTAAACGTAAAAATATTAATAAAGGAAGAGAAAGACGAGTAAATTTTTGAAAACTGATGTTTATCTCATGAGAGATCGTACTTGTATAAAAGCTTCAACGTCTTTGAATAGCTTGATTTTATCCGGGAATATTTCCGATAGTAATATCACTACATTCTCCTTTCCTAAAGCCTCAATTCTATTTTGCAGAGTTTTCAATACACGAGGACTGCCCTGTCTGCCTAAAGTGCTAAGCACTAAAGCATATTTGTCGGTTTTGACAGCACGTTGTATCGCCTCGTGTCTAGTCTTCAACATTCTTTCATGATCATAAAACTCTTCGGTTAATTTCTTTGCATATGGATCATACTTGAACGCTCTTAGCTTAGGATTAGCAATCATAACAGCTTCTAAATGGAATCGACCATCCCCTATGTACATCACTGCATCAGCGCAGCGAACCTGTGGTGCTGTACATCCTAAAATCTTTAAAAGCCGTTGCCTATTTATTTATTGTATCATATTAATGATTAAATATATTAAAGAATGTATTGTACTTCTCCAGGACTAAGTGGCTTGCTTTGTGGCACTGAGATTTCATATCCTTCTCTTCTCAATTCTGCTGCTACCGCTTGTACTGTTGTAGCAAACTGTATTGTACTAACTAGTGCTATCTTTGTGGTAATTGGTAGAGTTACTTTCAAGCAGTCCACGCAATGCGAAATATCAATTTTTATATTAACAAACACATAAAGTACTTTGATACCAGCAGTCTGATCTACTGGTATAAGACACGAGTGTCCATAGTGGACTAGAAAATCTGCATCCAATGCTCGTGTCGTATAATCATCTACACAGCATGCTCCTATAATAAAAGGATATTATAAAATAGTGAAAGCATTGGATTGACTCATTCAATTACCATAAGTGACATCAGCCATAATAACAGTTTCTGCTTCAGTAAAATCTTCAATGATGTCAGCTACAGTTGTAGCATATATCAGAAGACCTTCTGGCATTTGGAGAACTACTCGCTTTGCCTTGGCTTCTCTGATTCTCCATATAGTCTTGTGTATCTCAAAATTATAATTCGTGGGTAAAGCGGCTATGGCAGAATTCAACAGAGGATCGTTCAAAAGTTCCTCGGGAATTTTGCTGACTCTCGTGGGAGCTTTGAAAACTTTGCGAACAGGCTTCGCCTTGATGACTACCACGTCGCTTTGTTCAGCCATCACCTTTAACTCGCAATTAACTAAATTTTTTGAAAATATTTTAACATGTGATTTACACAAATTACATTATATTGCCTTTCTATTAGCAGCAACTATTCGCAACGAGCAAATAAAAAGGAGATACAAGTTAGGTTAGGTTAAGATTAGGTTAAGGACAAGATAAATACGTGAAATATATAAAACTGCATCTCGATGTTTTAACAGAACTTACTACACATATGAACTACACATTTCAATGTCGATATATTTACCTTTATAAGTGAATAATAAAAGAAAATATTAATTATTAGAAAATAAAAAAATAAAATTTCAATCAGGTCCCACCGAGATTTGAACTCGGATCGCTGGATTCAAAGTCCAGAGTGCTAACCATTACACCATGGGACCTTATATGAAAGACGTCCTCTCTATTATCACCTTTAAGTATAACATATATAAAATACAATTCAAAAGAAAACAGTTTTTTATAAAAAAAAAGAAGTCGAAATGTTTTGTATGAGGTTTCATTAAAAAAAATAAACTTAAAAATAGCAGAGTTAATAACATGCTTCTATTCTCAATAAAAAAATCAACCTTCAAAAATATATAAATTTTTCGCCATCTTTCTTTCTTCATTATCGATATATCTTTTTATCGATTTTTAATTTGTTAGTTTCTCATCAATTCTAGTAGATGTCCCTTTTTCGTATTTCCTTCCTTATCTACATATTTTCTAACCTCAAATACCTCTGATACTAATCATTTGAATATACGCCAACTTTGCTTATTGTTCCCGATTATTCTGCAAGCACGCGAGTTTACACGTAGTCTATGTGACTTAATTTTGTAAACAATTTTTATATATTAACATTATGGATGCTCACGATCTTTTCAAAAAGCTTGCAATCGGTGCTAAATTTGATGTAAAACGCTTTCGAAAAGATGCAGAAAGATTTCAGGTAATCAATTATTCAATCCTTAAAGGATATATTTTTCATGTGCTCATTTAAAATTATATTTTGCTAGATTGTGAAACCAAGTAAAAATGAAGTCGAAATAAACAATACAGTTGAAAAAATAAAAGACGAAGTATTAGAGCCTGTAGAAAGCAAAGCAAAAAGAAAATATAAAGATGAAAACGAAGATGTTGATGAAATAACATTACTGAATGGATTATCGATACCGAAAAATGGAAGTGTTCCAGTTAAAAAACGTAAAAAAGTCACAACTGCTGACAAGATATTAAAACTGGAACAAGAAAAGGTTTGATATTCTGTAGTGAAATTACAAATTACAGCTGTTACTTTTCACAAAATTTGAGAATTCATATTTTCGATACTTTGTGTGAAGTTCCCAAATACTTTAAACTTAGAAGATTTAGAGTTAATTTTGGAAATTTGAATTCTTTGTAATCTTCGAAATAATAGGCCTAATATAAATGTAAAAAAATATTTTTTAACATATCTAAAATATCTTTAATTTTTCAGATAAACCATCTGAGGAACATGAATCGTATTTCAATCACAGGCAATCATGTACCTAGATTAATATTAGAATTTAATGAATTAAAAACTAACTATCAGGTGTCAGAAAATTTGTTAAATAATATGAAAAACAGTGGATACTTGTATCCAACACCAATACAGATGCAAGCAATGCCAATTATGTTAGAGGTAAGTGAATTTCTATAATAAGCTGTGTAATAAAAATATTTTTAACAAGTATTGTTTTAATAAGTTTTTTTTTCAATGACAGGGTAGACAGATACTGGCTTGTGCCCCGACAGGATCTGGGAAAACTGCAGCATTTTTGTTACCAATCATTCATAGTTTACGAGGACCACAAAAGAAGGGCTTTCGCGCTGTTATTCTAAATCCTACAAGGGAGTTAGCCAAACAGACTTATAGGGAATGTTTGAAATTGAGTGACGGCTGTGACTTTAGAATTCATATAATTAGTAAAGTGAATCAGGCTCTTACTAAATATGGGCCTTCAAGCTCGCAAAAGTTTGGTGAGTTAGCTAGTGTGAAAATTTTAATATGATCTTAAATTAAATTTATTATTTCTGTTCCAGATATTTTAATTACTACACCAAAGCGATTAGTATTTCTCTTAAATCAAGATCCTCCAGCCATTTCATTAAATAAGTACGTTTTTTATAATTACAATATATTGATTAAAATCACTTAAGCACAATAATATTCTTATTCTGTTTTTATAGTGTTGAATGGTTGATTGTGGATGAAGCCGATAAACTTTTCGAGGAAGGAATACGTGGTTTTAGGGAGCAATTAGAAGAGATTACAAAGGCCTGTGTTAGTACAAATTTACGTCGCAGTATGTTCAGTGCGACAAATACTCCAGCAGTGTCAAAGTGGTGCCGTTGTAATATGAAGGGTCTTATAACAGTAACAGTTGGACAAAGGTATGAGTTTGTGTGTCTTGATAAATTTTGTAATAACCATGGAAATTTTAAATAATTATGTTTCCTTTTTATTTTGTATAGAAATGCAGCTGCAGATTTGGTAGATCAGAAGCTTCTTTTTGTTGGAAGCGAAAGAGGTAAATTAGTGGAATTTAGAAACATTATTCAAAAGGTAGGACAATTTATTTGGAATGTTTTATTTATTTTTTTATATTGTGATTAAATGTGTTTCTAATTATCTATAAAGGGTATATCACCACCGGTCTTAGTATTTGTACAAAGCAAAGAGAGGGCTCAAGAACTTTTTAATGAGCTTATATATGATGGAATTAATGTGGATGTTATTCACGCTGACAGAACAATGACACAGGTATGATAAAAAAAAGATTATTTCGCGCAATCTATCTAATTGTACATTAATCATTATATTCCTCTAGCGAGACAATACTGTGCGTTGCTTTAGAGAAGGAAAGATTTGGGTTTTGATCTGCACAGAATTAATGGGCAGAGGTATAGATTTTAAAGGCGTAAATCTTGTTATAAATTATGATTTTCCCCCATCCGCCATTTCTTACATTCACAGAATAGGTATGTATTGGTCAGTAAACCCACAAAATAGAGCTGTTCTATTTCTTTGACAACTGTTTTTAACCATTCTTCTTTTCCTTCCTTCTTATTGTTAAAATATGTTCGGCTAAAAATAGTAACCTTTCTTCTCTTTTGGTATTGTGTAAGCTATTATTGTATTGTATGTTGCTAACAATAGAAAAAGGTCATGCTCTCGTATAGAATGGAGATAAATATAACATGATGAATGTAAAGAATGGACATTATCATTCACTAAGATACTATCTTGCCATTATATCACAGTATTTTCATATTCCAAGAGTACATTCAAAGAAATAGAATGATCTGTCAAGCTATTTCTTACTTAAACATCTTACGTTTTCCGAAACAGGTCGTACTGGTCGTGCCGGTCACAAGGGAAAGGCAGTAACGTTTTTCACTCAACAAGATACGGTGAATTTACGGAGGTATATATTGACTCTTCTTTCATATATGTATACCTGTATGTTTCAATAAATAATATTGGGTTGTCCGGAAAGTTCGTACCGAGTTTGAAGGAAAATTGAAACGCAGATTTTTTTTAGTATACATTTATTAAATTATATAGATATATTAGTCGGCACAAACTTTTCGGACAACCCAATATTATTTATTGAAACATAAAACGTTTTCTCGTTTCTTAGTATTGCGGCGGTTTTGCGAGCCTCCGGATGCGACGTACCGGATTACATGTTAGCCATGAAGAAGCACAGTAAGAAAGAACGACGTAAGCTCGAGCATACGGCACCCATGCGTGAAAAAATATTAACCGTGCCTACGTATAAACGTAAACAGAAATCATGCGTCAAAAAGAAGTCAGAGTTGGAGAAAGAAATGTAAGTGTAAATATGATATTCGTTTTTTTTTTAAATGTGAAATAAGTGGGTGATAATAGGGTCTTTTTATAAAAAGTAAAATATTTTTTAAAAAGATCTGCGTACAAAAGATTTAGAAATTGTTTGTAAATAATTTATTGTATCAATACTTACATATAAAATTTATAAATCTATAATTGTTTATAAAATTATATATAACACATTCCTTAACAATAATGTTTTAACAATAATATGAATTTTATAAAATATTTGTCATGGCATATGTACAGAGATTACTTTGAAATTCCGTTCTAGAAGATCTAGGAAATATTGTCTAAGTGCTGGACATTTGATAGAAAATCCAGACGCATTACAAAGGCACTTTTAATGTATCCTAACTGTATATTTTTATTGCACAATTTCATTGCACGTTAGGAATTCTCATTATACCTACTTATGCAATCTATGTTTCAAATAACCAATCGCATGGCAATTTTGGCATTTTATTCGCTGGCCATGGAAGATATCCTGCCGTTTTGAACACCCAGTAATCGTAAGACACTTTGGCAATCAAGCCTATTAAAAGTATCACTTCGGTAGCGATAATATAATATATATAGTCCGTCCAATCTCCCGGATACACGCACATTTTCGATGGCTCTAGATCTACAACTTTTTCCTTTACATTTTCGCACATTACTTCATCAGAGTCCAATATCCGCGTTTGTAACCACGCCTGAAACGAAAAGTAAAAAAAAATCCTTTAATATTATATCTTATACTTATCTGTTTCTTTTTTATAAACGTTATACTATACCTTTAAATGTTTAGCAGTATTACAATCACAATGCAACTTGTTGCCTCCTAATCTGACCAAATTTCTCGAGCTCAAGAAGTTCTTATGATGTGCGCTTGGACTTAATATGTATGTTGGCAGCTAAACATATTATAATTAAGATATGTTAATACATTGGATATCATCGAAGAATTAAATATATATTTCTTTACTGACTTTACTTACTACTTTAATTTTATTGTACCGTAAACTCAAGATAGCATAATTATCCAGAAATTTAGAACCTTCCAATTTATTTATCGATGAGATATTATTATAATCCGCATAAAACTCTCGTAGATCCTCGTAACATGGATTAGTACTGAGATCATCTAAAACTGTAATCTAAAAGAAAAATTCAGAGAAAATTTGCATTATAAAGTCCATACGCGATAAATAATATAGAACCTTATCGAACATGTCGCGCATACATTATTATAGGAAATGTTCAGGGCTATAGTGTTTTGCGGTAATTTTTCGGGTAGCTCCGTCAGCTGCATTCCACTGCAATCTACACTTACAGCGTGTGTAGGTGGTTTACCTTCGATAATGTCTAGTCTTCTAATATCACACTGACATTGCCAGGTATCACCTTTCGGACATTCTGTTTGCAACTAAAAAGATCAAGATTAATTCTAATTATATCTTATATATAAAATTTTATACAAGAATGTTACATTTGTTAAAACATACCAAACTGAGATAAAGAACCTGCGAAAGAGGCACTTGTTCAGTAGTATTAAACCAATGCCATGTTGCCATGGAAGAACACACTGTCTCGTTCTCGCGATTAAATGTGATTTGCTTTTCGCCAGTTTTATTGATATAATGATATACGTCATGACACGAAAGTTTATTCGTTCCTATAGAAAAAAAAAATGTTAATAAGTATATGTTTAATTAAGATAACAAGATTGAACAGCAGCTTGTTTACCAGAGATGTCTAACCAGAATTCTCGGCCATTCATCGTATTTAAAGCTGGAAGGTAAGTGAGTTTATTATAAGACAGATCCAACGTAGTGAGTTGCACCAAACGTGTCAGCGAATTATTCTCTACCTCGCGCAGCTCATTATTTGAGAGATTCAGACATTGTATGGGTGTCATCATGCGAAACTGCCCTCGTAGTCGATTAATCTTGCCATCGGTTATGGCCAAAGATTTCAGCATCCTCCAACGAACTTCACTTACATTAAATACATCCAATGTCGCGTTACGTATGTGAACGTAACTTATATTTGAATGTTGAAATCCTAAGACACAGTAGCGAAAATACTTGAATATATATACTATTGGATAAATTAAAAGAAAAAGTTCTTGCATTACAATTCTTACCTATGCAAGAGAGACCATCTTCTAGACTTTGTTGATCTGTATTACAGCAAAGCGCGGCATTTCCCTCAGGTACATTTGCAAGAGTGATCCTCTTACAGAGACATCTTGAATCCGAGGTCGGACAATCTATCGGGTGTCTGTAAAAACACTGTTCTGGAAGAGAATTCGAGACTCCACTTGCACTTGATGTCTGCTGATCCTCCTCTGTACGTGCACTGGCTACTCCAGCATAAAGGCAAATTACTAAGGCTAGCCACTGCATCTGCATTCAATATATATAATTATATATCGTGCATAATTTTTTACAAAATATTTATATATCTAGAAGGTAACAAATTACCTTTTTTCAATCTTGCTGCAGTTAAATATGTATCCGTACAATATTGTTATTGTTTTATTTGGTATTATGCCTTGTAATTGTACCTGTAAAAAAGTGTTACGTGTTTTGCGACTGCAATTAACGGGATGTAACGGCGTGTTTTCCCTTCTCCCGAGCTAATTCAATGAACATACTTGATTGCTCGCGGGCCTCGCTTTGCCACGGCGGGTGGCACAAATGAATTAATCCGTTTAATCCCGACCAACACTCCGGGTCGCTCGGGTCGGCCTGTTGATGAATCGCGATTGCTCGGTCGAGCACTTGGCCGCGTTCATTACACTCGTTTCACTTGCTCGACGTCGAACCGAGTACGTCAATTATATGATAAAAAGAGAAAAACATGTATGCCTATCGTTATCAGTTTACCGAATAATTGAAATGAAACATATTATATTATATTCTGTTTACGGTGTCATCAACAATAATACGAATTGTAATCGTCGTTGATCTACATTTTACATTTTACACTACAATTTCTTTAACTTCTATTTTCGGCTAATTGTTATTTTTAGAAAAATTGTATAAATAGAGAATATTCAATGACAAACGATTTACATATTTTTATCAGTCTGAGAAGATTTGGTGGTTCCGAAGATAATTGAAAAACTCTATTACCGAATGTACATAATCTTAATAATGATAATTTTTGTCGTTTTGAAATTTTATATAATTATAATTTATATACGGATTACACATTTTATAATTATTTTGATATTTTGCAAGTTAACATGAAATTATTTTTATTTATCTAATTAATTATATATTTATGCAGATTTTTATGCATTAACGTGTTAATATCAACAAATGATAAGTATATTTTCTTTCATATTGATTATAGGTACTTAGTTGGTAAAAAATATTTTTATTAAATTTTGCATATTATCTTTATGACATGTATCTTTTAAACATTAATTCTCATTATGCCTGGAATATTTATATTTATTTATTTCAATGCTTTCAAGATTTATAAAGATTTGAACAATTATGACTCGACGTATATTTCTTTCTTCTTCAAGCTGAATAGAAAAAAAAAAGTAATAAGCATAAATACTGATATCAGTGTCAGAGTTAGAAATCTTGGGAACAGCACTGATTCAATGCTTATTATTTATTTAGTATTATTTGCACAATATAAAAAAATTTAAAAATTCGAGCTTTGTGATGACCTCTATTGGTCACTCGCGAAATGTCTCGCATGTTGACGCGGTTGGAAAATGTACGAAAATAGAAATAAATAAAAATACGCTCTTTGTCTCGAGCTGTATCGAATGTAAACATTGTATCAAGGGACGAAATTTGATATGATGCAGTGACATATATTTATCTCAACATATATTGCGAGTAAATTCGGCCTACCAACGTCCAGCTGACATTTGAATATGGATACGTGTTCATGTGGCACGTATCAGCGATATAACGATGAATGGCCGGCTTGTAACCTAAAAACGTAAATTATTATCACACGTACGATTATCTCGTTAATTGTTCGCACGTATAATTAACGTCTCTTCTCGATGCGATAGATCGACGGCGGAGTACACGGTATGTTAGAAACGAAGGCCTATGACGATGGACGACACGTACGAGTTGAACCTGAAGAATCTAGCCGGTTGGATCGCATCCTGTGCATTGATCTTTGGCGCAGTTGTACCTTATGTACCGCAATACAAGGAAATCAAAAGGAAGGAAGATGCTGAAGGATTCTCTCTTTACGTTTGCCTTACTCTCCTGATCGCCAACACGCTTCGTATACTATTCTGGTTTGTACCTGCCAGAGACATGATGTGTCTTCCAACAAGCGACACAAATGACACTGTGGTTGTGGTCAAAGTCTTACTACAAATGTTTTAAAGCGTTTAATAGATCAATTAGAAGAAAGAATTTTACAAATTGACCAATTAAAGAAACGCTTCAAACGTTTGTAGCATCGTGTTGACTGTACCTTGTGGATACATTGGATCATTACATCCTTGTTGTTTGCCAATGTTAAACGAAGATGACATGTGTGTGTCTTCCAATCCACAAGGGACACAGTGATTACATCATCTTTGACATTTAACATTGGTAAACAAGAATATAATGATCCATTGTATCACATTGTTTCACTTGTATCGCTTTTTGGAAAGCATACTATTTGTCATGTTTCCTTTTCTAACAGACTCCACAAAAACTTTTACTGCTTAATATAATTTAATATATTATTCATATATTATTCTTATATTGTATTCTTATAAATATTATGTATATAATATTTTAATAATGTTCTGATATTTTGCATGTCTTCATGTTTTCACAGATTGAATTCCCATTGAATTGAATTTCCATTTTAACCCTAGACCACCTGAGTAAAGGACAATTGTTTTTCAAAGAGTTTTTAGGCTTCAAATAATTTGAAACTACTAGTTACTCTTTCAACACTTAAGTATAGGATGATTGTTCAGTTGTATGACCTGAAACATTTTTTTACTTATTCTATATATATTTAAATTTGAGACTGAATCGACAAAATAATTCAAAAGTTGATCAATCATTTGGGTCTTTAAATCTTTACTCTATAGAGAGTCAATACATGTTTATTATTATATGATGACAAAAATATATCATTGATGTGTCTCTATGATATCATGGAGATCATGTGTCTCTAAGTACTGATACTATACATTCTCTTTACAGGTTTGGCAAACATTATGAACTTCCGCTTTTGTTACAAAGTATACTTATGATTCTGGCAATGTTTGTTATGATTAAACTTTGCATTAATGTACAAAACAGAACGCAGATAATCAAAGCAAAAGAGCGTGTACTTACAGGTGAATATATCTTATTATTGCAAATATATATAGATACTGATTTGTATATACATATAAATATCTGCATTTATAGGTAGCGAATTTTTATACTTTGCAGATTTGGATGCTAGATTCTTTTGGAAGTGGACAGATTTCAAGTCCTACTTGGGTTTCATGATTTTGTTCGCTGGCACAGGTGGTGTGATAACATATTTATTTCTGGATATACCGATATTTATTGAAATTGTTGGATTCTTAGCAGTATTGATAGAAGCTATGCTAGGAGTTCCTCAATTTCTTCGCAATTCGTCGAACAAGTCAACTGTAGGAATGAGGTGAGGATTAGATATTATACAGAAAAAAAAAGAAACTACGTAAACTATGCATATATATTTAATTAATATTTTACTGTAATTTTAGCATAGCGATGGTGGCAATGTGGACCGTGGGAGATATTTTCAAAACATGTTACTTTATTTTGAGAGATACTCCCGTGCAATTTCAGGTGTGCGGTGCCATTCAAGTCACGATCGATGTTGCCATTTTAGTACAAGTATACCTTTACAAGACTAATAATAATGTACATACAAGAGCTCCAACGAGATCGGATTGAAGATCATTTTGCTGTCGCTGTCTATTGAAAACAGAACTTTCCGAACAACAATAATATTTCGCCTAAGTCTAAATATACAGATTTTTAACTTTTTAATAGTGATCTAGTAAAATATAAAAAGAAATTATATTTTTATATTGACTGATCGTCATCAAACACATTTATATGTATTTAAGTTTCTTAATATTTATCGAACAAAGTGTAATTAATATTTTGATAACAATTTTAGTATTTATCGATATTTAATATATAAACATACAATTTATTTTATAAAATTCATATCTCATTATATTAATCATTCCATTCTATGCCAAATGTAATCATCTGTTCCTCATATACAATTTTAAATGTTACTTTTAAATGTTATTATTGATTATAAATATAATCTTATTGAATTATATTAATTGTACAGCTACATATTCCCATGTTATTAATGAGAGTATCAGAATACAAATGGCGGGAGTCCATTAACACGTGTCCGTTGCTTAGTGACAGATCATCAACAAAACTTCACTTCATGAATAAAGTGGAAGACTGTGGCAGATATGGCATAGCTCCCGTCTAAAGAGAAAATGAAAAATTTTTAATATCGAATCACTTTGCATTGCTCAAAATTTTTTAAGAGAATTTTTTTTTGCTCAATAATTATCTTTTATTATTATAGTTATCGAGAATCGTATATTTGAATTTTTCGTCAGAAATGACAAGATGTGTGAAGAAGCAGGTTAATCTAAAAAGCAGCAGTAAGTGTTTATAATACGTATGTAATAGTATTCTAATTCATAATTGTAATATTAAAAATTTTATTAAAAAAATGTAGCTTATAATCAAACGGGACAGAATTATTTTGAACAATTGGCAGCATATAATTCAATGAGCCTGCATCTACGACGAGTTTTATTGGCAAGAAGCGTAGTTGATACAAGAAATAAAATTTATTTGAAAAGAATTCAGCGATACAAAGTGCAAAGAGCTTATGATTGCGAAGTCTGTTTGCATCTGGATGATATCATTGATAGATTGGCCTATGATACTCAACATCATCCCATGGTAAAGTTCAGTACAGCTAACATATCAAAATTATAAATTAGAATGAATGTAACGAATGGATAAAGATTTCTACAATTATTAAGCTAATCGGTGATTTTAGCGATTAAGAATTTGCTACTTTTTGAAATCAGAATGAGTTTTTAAATCTGTGCTTTGAAATTTTCATGTAGGATATGTTAGAAATATGTTTAAACGCGAAGCATCTGGACTTTTGCAATTGTAATTTAGATCAATTGAAAGCTTGTAGTAGTCACACATGTTGTGACGAAACCGATCAAATGGATCGACGGCAACAATCAACATCAAAGAGTCGAAGAATAACATCACCATGTTCGCTGAAACGTAAAAAATTTTCAGAATCAAATTTTATTTGCAAAAAGGAACAGAAATCTACGCGAGATGTCCCTAATATAGTCAATCCATCAATATGCTTTTTGCCACAGAGGTGAGTTCGTATTAAAGATTCAAATTATTAATTTTATTCAACTTCTTCCCTCTCCCATAAAAATTGTTGCTGTAACTTTCAATATATATATATATTTTTTTAAATATGCTATAAATATGCTAATTATCTATATTTAAAATAAATTACATGAGATTTACATATACAGGGTATCCCAGAATGACTGCCAAATATTTCGTGTGTTGGTAGAGTGGAACTAAATTAAAATTGCAAAGCCCTCTATTATTTTGCAATAGTTAACAAGATATTAATTACTAAAAATTTTTGAATATTAATTTTTAATAATTTTTTTATTCAGGTACTATCAACTTTAGAAAAACAGCTAACAAAAATTATTTTTTTTCTCATAGAGTTCTGAGAATTTTTTCAGAATTTTTTAGTACCGCATTTTCTCATGTTGGTAAAAATAGTTGTTGGTAAAAATATACATATATATAAGAAAATGCAGTACTAAAAAGTTGATAAAAAAATTCTGAAGGAATTCTTAGAACTCTGAGAAGAAATTAAACAATTTTTGTTGCTGTTTTTCTGTAAAATTGATAGTACTTAAGTAAAAAATTATTAAAAATGAATATTCGGCGATTTTTAATTATTAATAATCTTGTTAACTATTGGGAAAATTGTAAAATGATAGAGGACTTTTTGACTCAGTTTAGTCCGGTCTATGCACGAAATATTTGACGGTCATTCTGGGATACCCTGTATATTTTTTATAAGTATTATAATTATCTATGTTTAAAATACATTACTCGAGATTTACATATTATATATATATATTTTTTTTTTTTCATTTCATTTTTCATTTGTAGAAGATGCAGATACGAAAAAGAGCTCCCATCTTCTTGCGCAGCTACTAGATTAAATTCAATGTCAAATTCGATGTTTAAATCAAGATCTCAATCCCCAGAACAAAATCCACAGACAAAAATCGATTATCACACGGTATCTTCAAGCGACTCGCAACATTACAATTTTTGCGATGAAAAATATATCAAAGAGTTCAAACAATTCACAAATCCAAACAATTCTCAAAAAGAAGAAGAGAAAAAATATATTAAATTTGTTTATAACATCACCAAAGAAATAATGCAGAGAGGTCTTTATACTGATAAAGAGTTGCAGGATGTATTTAAGAAGCACATTAATCAATATAAAGGAATATTAAACATGGTATTAAACATAAATAATAAAATTGCCATAAATGTAAAAGAATACTGTTTTAATATCTTACAATTTCTTAAATATTATTGGTATCTCCCTCAATATTTATCAATATATTATCTTTATGGATTTTCTCTTTTATTTCAGAATAAAATGCTGTACGAGATTTATCAGTTAAAGATCTCCTTAAATATGGCGGATTCAGACACAGACGAAGAACTAGAAGATTTGATCCATGCGCAAACATTATTAAATATATCTGAGATTAGGCCACCTACGCCGCCGAAGGTTTTGAATGAAAATAAAGTGATGGAAAAATTAGAATCTTATCAGAAAATGATGAAAGCTGACAGATCTCCAAAAATTACTACGAAATCAGTGATGCTGGTCGATGCAAATCCTGAACTACTTATCACCGAAAGAGATGTGCTGGTATCGTTGATAGAAGCAGGTGTAGATCCCAAACAAGTTCAACATATTTATAACAATTTACGTCACAAGAGTAGAGACATCAACCTCACTGAAGGGGTAAGATAATTCAACATTTTTCATTATTCCGAAAATAAATAATAATCTTTATTTAGATACAAATGGACGTGGAAACTTTATATTCTTCGGACTTGAAAGTAGACAATTTAGAACTGGAAGACAACGACAAGCAGATTTCTGTGATTGCTGAAAGTGCTAATGATAATTCTGCCGTGGATCATTTAATTGAGTCTTCTGAAAAACAAGAATCGAGTTTAACATCGAATTTCGTGTCCACGCAAGACGAGACAATGGAAAGAGGAGGAAAAGAAGACGGAAGAGAAGAAAACGGAAGAGGAGAAGATGGAAAAGGAGAAGAGGGAATCTGAAATCACATCTGAACATAATAAGCAAAATCGTAAACTGAATTAATGAATTTATTTCTGTTTCTTCGTTATGAACATTTGCTTTCAACGTCTTGCTCGTCATATTGTCCTTATAAATATCGCCCTCGAGTAATTTATTGTATTAGCAACTAAATAAACATTGGATATGCAATATTTAGTTCACGCAGGAAAAAAAATAATTTATTTATCACTTGATAATATATCAGTGTTAGAAAACAAAGAAAAAACGCTGATTTTATTTCACATTCATATATATCTTTTATTTATCTGTTCTCTTATATTGGATTTCACAATACATCTGTATGAGGATCTGTGGTTCGTAATTCGTTCAACAAGCTGAATTCTCAACAGAGATAAAATATACATGAAAAAATAGATACCATGTACATTTCTCACGTGTATCTCTATGTACAGATACACAAATGATACGCGTTTGTACAACAGAAAAATTCATATATTATGCAGATTTCTTAAATATACATATATTACATATATTACGGTTTTTTTAAGTGTATATATACGGACAATAAAATAGTTGCATATGGTTGCCATGTATTATTTTGTTCGTTTATCTACAGCTACTAGCTCTGTTTGTGCATTTTGTTTTGTACATGAGTTTTGTCTCCTTATTCGGTACACTACAATTATTTTAACTTTAAGAAGGTAACTTCGAAAAGGTAACTGAAAAACATCTCACTTGGCATTAATTCGGTAAGTCATTAAATAACTATAAACATAACATGCGGTGGTTCTCTCGTCATTTAAAACAACTTTCATAAAGTGTTAATATATAATATTATCAAAATAATTGCATTTGTTTTAAATTCTGTGTGTGTATATGTGTGTTTTTCGTATTAAAGTATCATATGAAATATAAAGATAGTTTCTATAGCGTATAGATAAGGCATAACGTATTCCATAAAAATTTTGTAAAAGTTTGAAAATTGTAGAACTAATAAAGTTATTAAAAACTTAAAAAAAAACAATTCTAATGTAAATCAATATATTAAATCTGAGTGCTATCGTATATGTAAAACATATACAATAGAAAAACAATAATGCTAACACATACAACAAAAATCTAATAAATCTTGCTTAATAAGACATTAAATGCTTATAAGCATTGAGTCGCTTTTCATTCAAAAAAAAAAATTAATATAATATGCATCTTCTCATTAGCTGCCATCAGATCCATTTGAAGAACAGTCTTCGAGTTCCGGCGCATTTGGACCTCTCTCCAATATGCGGAGGAGTTCTGTTATGTGTCTTATTGTAAAATCTGGTTTAGGATCGTCCACCGAGAGACGAGGTTTATCCGTAGTAGGTATCCATACAGTTCCGTACAGCCCAGCCTCGATTCCACCTATTCGATAATTTTTCATATCATTTATACAATCTAATATCTTTTGAAAGAAATGTATTTCCGAAGATATTTCTGAAAGATTATAAAATTGTTAGAAGAAAATCTATTAAAAATACCTAAAATATCAGTCTCCAACTTATCACCGACCATGATGCACTCCTCGGGTCTTACTTTAAGAAAATGGCACGCCTTTTGAAATATCTGTGCTTCTGGTTTTTCCCACGGCAGATCACCGGATACTAGGATAATATCAAAGTATTGTTCCAATGACAGCTTCTGTATCTTCTCCCACTGAGCGTTCGACGGTCCATTGGTGATTAGACCCAGCAGATATTTCTTCCTGAATTGACGCAGCATAGAAACTGTGTTTGGCGCCAGCATCATGTAGTGATATCTTAAATAGAGCCATCTTTCGTAAATTTTTTTTGCTAGATGCGAATACTTGTAGCCCAGTGCTTTGTTCCAGAGGATGGTACGCCAAGCATCCAATGTGAGAGTTGCGTTGTCAGGACACTTTCTAAATTGCTTCAGATACGTGGCCGTTATCTTGGCGGACGCATCTTCCGGGATCCCATATTCCCGGTTCAATTCCTCAGTCAACTGCAGGTAAATGTACAATGTTAGTTCTCTTTTATTATAATCATATGTTTTGTGATAAAGAATGATGAGTGAAGAACTGAAAATAAAAAGGAAAAGATGAGGATAAAAGCAATTTCCACACTCAATAAAAATGTGCACGTAGATGATCATCGTGCTTGTATAGCAGAATTTCTCCTCGTTAGAGAAAAAGAGATTAGAATTGTTAGCAAAGCGATTTCTTGATAAACAAGATGTAAAGTAGAAGAGATAAATATTGAATGTGGAGTTCATTAATTAACGAAGATCTCAGGATGACAGGATACAGCGGTCAGTTAAGGATTTTTAGGACACTTAATTCATTATTAATGATTACCTAGAAAATGCATTGATTCATTGAAATACTCGAGCCGATTAGTGGACACTCGAAGTGGCATCCGCGGACGTTGCTGTAATCACAACAAAATGAGTTGTGCCAACAACAACAACATCATATGTTATTTCCAAAGCCTATAAGTTGTAGCTAAAAGATTTCTGGATATTAAAACATGAAATTTGTCTTTGAAAAAGATTACAATGCACACATAGCTTGCAGTTAATTGTTTCAAAATTATTTCCGTTATCCAGTAATCTTTCTTTTAATACCTTTGTTAAAAATAACTTTATTAAGAACGTTAGACACATAAAATGAAAGTGGATGATGGTGATGAAATCAAGCGAACGCTTACAAAATTTTTCTATTTAATAGGAAACTATTATTCTCATTACAAAATCTTTTCTCAAATTAAAACATCTTAGGATTATAGTAACATCAATACTATTACAATCTTCGCTTCCGCAATGTGGCAAAGTAAAAAGAAACACATTTGATAATAACACACATACAAACGAAATATACATATTAAAGTCTCATGTATCTCCGTATACATGATTTACTTAAAGAGTTTCTTCGAGCGATAAGTTTCTTAGTTTTCTTGCTTGCCAGGAAACTATTTCCAGACGTGATGCTGTCTAAATATACACTAGATTGCGCGCACACGTATTTCGAATATCGTATGCAGGAGATGCGTAAAATAAATTTAAATCGCAAGTCGCATACTACAGACTATTTTACAAAGATCTTAGCTCTTTATATAAAAGTTCGATTAATTGTTCGCCTCGCTTAATTAATTCTTCGCTAATTCCGCATAATTTTTTTACATCGCTCGCGCAATATAAAACCAAAAAACTATACAATAATGTTCTCATTACTCAATCCTAATCTCCAAAGAGGCGCTTTCCAAGCTCCATCATGCGATGATTTCGACAAACAGTTAACGCGCCGCATTTTTTCAACACTGATGCGACGCTATCGTCAGCCTTCACCAAATGACACAGCAGATCCTCGAAGGCTGACTTGACATTCGGTTCCAGACCGCCAATCTTCACTCGTTTCAGCGTCTCGATGATCTCCTCCGCCCAGCCGGATTCTATCGTAAATTGTGACAACCAAGGTATCACTTGCAGCACGCCAGACATCGTCTGCATCCCCAGGAACCAGAGTTCCATCAGTTCCATCCAGTGTTCCTTGTAAGACATGGAAACTACCAGTTCGGTAGGATCATTGCTTTCATCGATTATGTACGCATCCCATAGGAATCTTATGGTGGCCTGAATGTAACGACATATCGAGAAATCGTTTTTCTTGATACGTTTCGCCTGTTGCTTCATTAATAACAAGCCTAAGACTGCCAAATGACCGTGCAGCACCAGATTCTCCGGGATCTGCTTTAGCTCCGGCAAATTGTTGTAGATGAACTTCAGCAGCGAAATGAATGTCGGCGATTCCTCCACCAATTTTGCCTCCAGCACAGTGATGTTCATCAAGACGTTGCAGAGGGACACCATCGCGGTTCTAGAATCCTTCATTTCCTCCAGAATATGCAGATCCAGCTCCTCCGTGCGATTGCCATCTTGCAGAAGTTTCAGACGCTCCGATCTCGGCACTGGCGGCTTCTTATAGTGTACGATGGTCCAATGATAGGAGAGACACTCGAACAAGATTTCGTCTTGCTTATGCTGAAGAAGAATCTTTCTGGCAGCCTCTTCCACGGCCAAATAGCATAGAGCAGGCAATAGTAGTCTCAATACGTCAATCTCGCTTATTGGATCGTGAACGATTGGTTCTCCAGACGACGGTCCTTCATCCGCTTTAGCTTTACATTTGACTTTCTCGGCTAATTTCCTATTTCGATGCGCGTAAAATGTATCGTTAGCTACCGTCAGCACGTATGGTAACACGGCGTAAACTTGCGGACGCATCGCGCTCGTTTCTTGTGCCATCCAAGCTGTAAGTACCCTGACAACGGCGCATATGAATAGCTTCTCTTTCACATTCGTCAACGTTTTCATCTTTGATACAGAACTTAGTAGACCGATAACAGCCGCGAAGGCGCCCTTCAAGGCCGTATATAAAGACTGTTTTTCTTTCTGCTCCAAATCCAGCTGATCTGTAACAATATAGCCGATTGAAATCTCGAGAATGATAAAACAAGCCGTGATCAAATCGCTATTCTCGAGCACAGCTTTAAGTTGTTTGTCCTCTAACTGCATTCGGACTTCGATCGACGCCAATTGTATGAGCAGAAGGAAGAATATCTTTGGTTTTTCTTTGTCGGACATGGCCCAATCCGCGCCCAATAGATCTATCATCACAGACGCGAGTTTCAAAGCTGGATCCCGTTGCTTTTTACCTATTTTCGATCCTAGAATATCGCTTAGACCCTTGTGAATGCTCAACGGCCAAGATTCTTCCTTTGCATTCGTGGATATCACTTCTTTTCTGCAAGATTGCAATAAAGCCTGTAGAATGGCGCATAGCTCGAATTTTCTCTCCGTATGATCAGTTTCGAAGTCTAAAGCTATCTTATTCATTATAGCATGAAAGGGTTCAGTATCTGTTGGATTCCAAGCTTCTGGTCCAAACGTACTGACCAACGTGACTAGAATATTTAAAGCCTCATCCGTCTGAAAGGTCTTCTCCGCATATATATCGCACATCTTTGGAATCGCTTTTTGCTCGAGCAACGCTTTCTGTCCAGGAGGATATTGTGCGATACACTGCAAGCAAGTATAAGCCTCGCTGACGATAATTAGCATGTCGTCTGGCGCATCCTCGTCAGCCTGAGACACTATCTCCAAGAGTGCCGGGATATGTCCCACCATATCGGGATGAGAGGCTAATTCGGGATCTGTACAAAACGCGGAAAGAATGGATAATGCCACTGATTTGTAGACTTGCGGTGGACAGTCCACAGGGACACTTGTGCTGGACAACAGCTTCTTGAGAAACTTAGCTCCGATGGCTTCAAAAAGCATTCTCTTGGCAGCAGAGTTGCAATCCTTGCCTTTCACCAGCTTGGTGACCATGAATAGCGCGGCGAACTTTTCCGAATCGGTGTCCACCGCCTTTAGTATGGCCACGCACTTCATGACACCCTCCGGGATACTCATGGTGTTCGATTGTTTAGAAAGAAGTAAAAAAAGAAGAAAAGAATGTGAATTATCTCTGAGTCCAGAGGCAAAACTGCTTCAGTATCAACGTCGTCGATGTGTCCACGCCACAAGAAAGCAATTTCCGAAACCGTGTAGTTCTAAGAGGCGTCGGACCGGTTGTCGTGTTGTCCGTCGCGTATCATAGTTGAGAGCCAACTGGCAGAGTTCCCAGAACGGTCCTCTCGTTGCCTAGCCTTGCCCTTTGACACATTCACCGAAGTGGCCAAAAATAACTAGCGGAGGATGCGGAACACGTGCGCGTGTCTGCCGCTGGCAGCTGCTTCGTCATTAAAACTATCTCTTTGAAGTGTATCGGGAATTCCGTCCCGAGGCGTGTCGGTAACCTTAAAACTACCACGATTAATAATGTCGGAACAATGCATTAAATAATCATCGATCAATCAGAATGTTTTCTGAATCATTTTTGCGCGCAATAACAACAAAACATATTATCCCACGACGCAAGTTTTCCGTTAGGAAAATTTCTTGGTTAAAAATAATTTTCTCGATCTCGAGCAGGCATATCTCGATTCGTTTCGTGACCAACTTCGTGGACTTTGCACTGCTTTGCATGATCCGAGGAAAATCCGTCCACATTCAGCTGCACTTTTCTGCACTTTTCCGCGTCCAGCGAGACGAGGTTCACATCGATTCGCTGGGGAGAGACGTGGAAAGGCGAGAAAAGAACGATTAAAACGAGGAGATTTAAAATCTCTCGCAAGAATCTGCGCGAGGGTGCGAGATGCGGCGCCGAGAATAGCCTGGAACAGCCATCGCGTCGCAAAGAAAGCGCTCTATATCGGGGAATCGGCTCGTATTACACACAGGACGGGGAGAAGGGAGAGCGACTTCTATTCTTGCGACACGAATGGCAAAACGTCGTGGGAGAGTGCGACTTCTCGCGAAGAGCTTAGCACGCTTGCCCGATTTCACGGCGACAATCGGTCTGGTCTCGCTCTAGGAAAAACGGAGTAAATCGCTAATCAGATTCGGGGGAGTGGCAGGGGAAAAAAGGGTTGATTCTTTAGGTAGTTCTTAGGTTAAGACGTGATCCTCCCGTACCTTGCAGCAAGTCTGACTGTCCGCTCTCCTAGTTTCCACAAGAGTATTGTCCAAATCGAAGAAGACGGCACTCAGGGACGCGCTGGATGAGAAGGATCGTGAATTACGCCGCTCGCGGAATGTAGCTTCCATCGTCATTCTTTGTGACAGTGTAATGACAGCGCCGATTGAGCGCACAAAGTGCTACAAAGAGCGCTATCTCATTATCAATTTGCATATTGTACCATGAACTAATAAGTTACTTGATTGACCACAACTTGCAATTGCGGTACAAATTAGGCTCCGCTCAATAAAAGGAACAGGGAACAGAGAATAAAAATTTCAATTTATCAGAAATATGTATTGTGGAATACAAATGGTTTAAAATAATTTTTGAATGGTAAAATTCAATTTATAAAATTAATTTTTCTAATTGGTCAACCAAACACTTCAAAGCATTTATAGTGAGACTTTAGGCGATATTCATAGTCTGTTCTTACTTTAAGACTGTTTTAAGTCATGTCTTAAGATGCTAATGCTTTCAAATTGAATTTGAGTACAAGAATTTGTTATAATACTTATTTACTATGAGTCTGAGTACAAGAATTGTACAAATAAATGTGCATACTTGTAGAGCTCTAATATTTTATATATTACAGAAAAATTATAATTTTTTCTCTGTAGTTATCATCTCTGTTGATAATCAAACTTTGACGATAACATTGAAATCACAATTTAAAAAAAAAATCGAATATTATTGAGTTCTAAATGTATAAATACATCTACTGAACTAATAAATTATAAAATTAATATTATCAGTTTTTAACTCTTAACCACTTCAATATTCTCAAGGACGCGAACTCCCCTAAGGATGTCAGTTTTTAATAGTATCGATTCTAAGACTTAAGACTCCATGACTGTCTATGATTTCAAGGTTAAACACAATAGATACAGACAACAAAGAATAACGAATCGTCCAATCAGAATTGTGGTATGTAAGTTCGATATTATAATTGACAGAACTGTGATTGGACAGTTCGTTATTCCCTGTTCCCTCTGCCTATTGCCTGTACCTATTGTGTTTAAGCCTTTCTATGTAAAGAATCTTTTAATCATTAATCGCGCACGGACTATGAGTATTAATGTAGAAAGGTAGTCACAATTTGTAAAAATTTCCGAGGGAATGAATCGAAGTCCTTGATTGTACATTCATCGACTAAAAGGTTGCAAAACTTTTTTTTTTGTTGGATTTTGGAACGCAGCTTGCTCGCCGAGTAATTTATTCTTATTCATGGATTGACAAATAAGGACTTGGTGAATAGGTTTCATTCCTCATTCAAAACTCATCGAAAAAAAAGCATTGCAACCTTTTAGCACAATATATGGATATACAGTAGGGATAAGCAGCATCGGCACCTTTGATCTTTTTCAGAGTTTTCAGATTTCGCCATATCTTTTGTGATCAAATATTGTATCAATAGTATTAGGAATTACTGCCTATATTCAACTAAAAAAGAAGATAAAAAAATCTTAACTTTTCAGAATCTTCCATCAAATTGGTGAAATCTTCCATCAATCAGATACATTCACGCACAGTCACATTGCTTCATAAAATTAATTGCTGTAATCAGCTATTCAGGAGACATGATAGCGTCTCGCTTAGTAAGCGATGTCATGACGCGATTGCAGTAACGGAGTAAATGTAGATTTTCTGCTTTGATTGAGATTGATGTCACTAAAAACATGGCCGCGAACGATGCGCAAGCAAATATGCGCGGTTGAATAGAAAATGGGATCTTGTCCCTACTGTATATCTTTATACTGTGCTTTAGTACATGACTGTACATACAAAGCTATCCTGGCCGATTGTGTATCTCGAAATGAGGTGAAAATTACAAAAGTAAGCAAATTTACTGGAATATTTATAATTTAATTTGATTCAATAACTAGTGAATTTGTTCATTTTTGTAATTTTTACTTTATTTCAAGATACACAATCGACCCTCTGAAAAATACCGAGATGGACCAAGATGGAGAACCAATCGGAGTTGTCACTTTCATTAAACTCTGGATGCTTTCTAATCGCTTAACACATCTTAACACAAACATACACAGGAATGCACAAAGTGTATCATTGTGCGATTCAATTGGAACAGAATGTGTACGCTATGCATGATTAAGATCTGTTGGATAGAGTTAGATTAAATGTAGCTTTTTCTGCCTATATTAAATAAAAGAAAGTAAAAATGCCGACCACTCAACGTCTTCCTTATAGCTGCTACAGTTAGTAATATGTAATTGTCACTAGAAAACACAAGCTTACACAGCTCTCGACTGAGTACAGAGGGTCGATTCTGTATCTTTAAATAAGGTGAAAATTACAAGTGAGCAAATTTATTGTTGTTGACCAATAAAACAATCAGCATTCTAGTATATTCGCTCACGTTTATAATTTTCACCTTTAAGATATAAAATCGATCCCCAGATGTATAGTGTTGACGATAATGGATAATTGGAACGCAACTTGTGTCGCTGTGTCCGAAAGTGTCTAGGGATTGCAATTGGAAAGAATTCTCAAGGAATCGATTGTGTATCTTCAAATGGGAATTACAAAAGTGAACAAATTTATTAGAGTATTCATAGTCAGACCTATATTTAAGGCCTTCCTTAAATTTATCTTCAGATATTCTACGAATTATTTCATTGACTACTGAGCATCTAAAGATAAATTTAAGGAAATCTTAAGTGCAAGGTCTGACTATGAATACAATAATTTAATTGGTCAATACCTAGTAACCTTTCCTTTCAAAATCCACAATTGATTCCCTAGTCGCCAAATTTGCAACCTCACTCATGAGCGCAACTTTGTCGCGCGTTCGCAGCTAATTCTCTTTCGATTCGGCAAAATTCCCGTTTTTATAACGAACCTTCGTTTGATCTCACCGAAAACGCGACAGAAAACATGTTCTTACGCGGCCTCTCCTGAGGGCCACGCAAGATCTCGAAAACGATAGTTTGGGCGCCAGGCACGAGTGAGCATGACATTCTTTATCGAAATTAATCGGGAGATTCTATATGCGATTTTCTACACAATTGAGAACGTCGACGGCTCTCGTAACCTGATTATAGGATCTCTAGGATACGATCAACGCGATGCTGCAAACGCTTTGAAGCGTTTTTTAATTGGTCAGTTTGTAAAATTTCTTCTTCTAATTGGTCTGATCATTAAATGCTTCAAAACATTTGTAGCGAGACTTTAACCACAGACGCTGTCATGTAAAGACATTTAAAGGCTTAAACACAATAAGCACAGGCATATAAGTTCGATATTATATCTCAGAGCTTTGATTGGACGGCTCGTTATTCCCTGTTGCTTGTGCCTATTGTGTTTAACTCTTAATATAACCTGTTCTTTGGCTGAACTTTGCATCACTTCACCCTTCTTCCTCTTCTTTCCTCTTGGAGATAAAAAAAAAGGTCTGTTTTCTGTGGCTGAACTAGTGTACTCTTTTGAAAGTACTTAAAGTAAGATAGATTTGATATTTGTTTAAAGCGAGAAAGCGAGTCTAATACAGAAACAGAAAACAGACCAAAGGAAGAAAGATCAACTGCATAAGTTAGCCAAAAAGAACAGGCAATCGATTCTGTGTGTTTTCAAACAAGGTGAAAATTAAAAAGTAAGGAAATTTATTAGGTATTGACCAATGAAATTATCAGTATTCTAATAAATTTGCTCACTTTTGTAATTTTCACCTTGTTTAAAAATACAGAATTGACCTCCTCAGGCCTTGCACAAACGGATCCAGTGAATCCAGCATTAAATCTTAAATACAAAAGCGAAGGAATAGCGATAGCGATAGAAATAACACGATTTTAACCTATCAGAAATCAGTTATACTGGATTATACAGTTTCTGATAGGTTGAAATCGTATTGTGTTTGGTGCTTTATACGTGACGTTTTGATGTATTTTAGCGCAAAAGCACGTTCAAATTTGAAGTAACGACGTTAACCTCAAATAAGGTATTTTTTGGCGCTTAATATTATCTTTGCAATCAATCGCAATGGAAGCGACCGCATCAACAGTGAGTCTCAATGCGGATGAGGATTTGGATGATTTCACTCCGGCAAAATTGGTTAAAACATTAGAAGTAAGTTAAGCCATACGAATCTACCATCAGGACTATGTGTCGTTATGTTCGTACACGTTTAAACACATCTGTCATGTTTGTCTTATGCTTTGTTATTTGTCGCGTAGAAAAATGGCATTACAGCTGGAGATATTAAGAAGCTCCAAGATGCTGGTTATTACACCGTCGAAGCAGTGGCCTATGCGACCAAGAAAGATCTCTTAGTGATCAAAGGCATCAGTGAAGCCAAAGCAGATAAGTTGCAGCTAGAGGCTTCCAAGATGGTCATGATGGGCTTTAAGAGTGCCACGGAGGTACATCAAACACGGGCGAATATCGTCTATATCACCACAGGTTCCAAGGAATTGGACAAGCTATTAGGTGGAGGAATAGAAACTGGCTCTATCACAGAGATCTTTGGAGAGTTCAGATCAGGAAAGTCTCAGCTGTGTCACACTCTCGCTGTGAACTGTCAGTTACCTATCAGCATGGGTGGCGCAGAGGGCAAGTGTCTTTACATAGATACAGAGAATACTTTTAGACCAGAAAGATTAATAGCAGTAGCAGAAAAGTACAAGATCAATGGACAGTCAGTTCTCGATAACGTCGCTTGTGCAAGAGCGTTCAACACTGATCACCAGACTAAGTTGTTGCTTCTAGCCAGTGCTATGATGACAGAGGCAAGATATGCCTTGTTGATAGTCGATAGTGCGACTGGTTTATATAGAACTGATTACACCGGCAGGGGTGAATTATCAGCTAGACAAGTTCATTTAGGAAGATTTCTTAGAATGCTGCTGCGATTGGCAGATGAACATGGAATTGCTGTGGTTATAACGAATCAGGTGGTTGCACAAGTTGATGGTGCTGCTAGTATGTTCGGTGGTGATCAGAAAAAACCGATTGGTGGTCACATTTTAGCACATTCAAGCACGACGAGATTGTACTTGCGTAAAGGCAGAGGAGAAACTAGGATATGCAAGGTATATGATTCACCATGTTTACCAGAGAGTGAGGCGACATTTGCAATAAATCCGGATGGCATTGGTGATGTAAAAGAATAAGTTTGAACTGAAGAGAATTAAAATGAATATAATAAATTATTACACAGTGATTTATTTTTAAGAAAACTGACAAATCTCAGCATTGGATATCAACTTATTTTTGTTAAAGTGAAGTTAAATAAAGGAACAAATGTTTCTCTCACGCACGTTGGATAATGTTAATTTACATATCTTAAAATAATTGAAGAGTTCAAGAAAAGACAATAAATTCTGCACAATCGAAGTTAATTGTTAAGTTAGTTAAGGGGTAGATCATATGTATACTTTTCTAAATATTATCCTAATATATCTTTCTTACAAAACTTTATATAATATTATATTTCAAGGCTTTAATAAATGTAAGACAATAAATATTTTCTTAAACGGGATGGTTCTCTTTTATTATATAATTTGTGCAAAAGGATTAAAAATATTTTATTAATTAGCTTCTAAAGAATAAGTATAAATAGTATAATTTTCAAATTATTTTTATTTATAGTATATTTTGACTATTTGAATTCTGGCGATTTTAATTTTTAGACATTTAATTTTGGATGCTATTAATAATTACATTGATTATTGACTGGCAATCATTGAAATCATAAAGTACTTACTAGAGTAGATACTCGCACCTCTTTTACATGGCATTTCACATCAGTTCTTGATGATTTGAAGATTTGTCAGCCTTCATGATCTCCGCAATCGCTTTTTCACAAAATATCAATGAAATTTATAACGAGTTATACTTATATAGTAATTCATAATATTAGTATTATAGTTCATAATATTTGTATGTGAAATCTGCTATTTTTTCGCCGCCTTTTTCGAGCTATCATAAGCGTATTTCTTCGAGTCGAAAAATACCGTTACAATTCCGAAACTTTCACGAAGTCTGGGCATAATTAAAGAATTTAAAAAAGGACAATGAATTCTGAACAATTGAAGTTAATTATTAAGTTAATTTAAAAAATATGTAAAAGGTATGTACATTATATGAAGAAAAATATACTACAATATATACTACAGTATATCTTTGTTAATTAGAGTGCTCGTATATGTTCTAAACAAATTAAACAGAATTGTGGCTTGTTTCGAGCTTATAATTAGAATGATTTTTACTTAATACAATTAGCATAAGTTACATAAATGTAATATAATATTCTAAAAATTAATCAAATAATGTAAAATACAAACGTTTCGGCTTCTTCAAAGCCTTCTTCAGTGTTATAAAGCAAAAATACATTATTAAGTTACGAACTAAATAGATAACGAATCTAATGAAATATTTAAAATATCATCAGTGGTGATTATATAGAATTCGAACATCAAAATATATTAAGATTATTTAAAATATGAAGAATTATTTTTCATATTTTAAGTAATCTGTCTTAACACATTTTGACATTTGACTTCTACATAAATTGATACATCACCATTGATATTTTAAATATTTCATTATATTCGTTATCTATTTGTTTCATAACTTAATCATGTATTTTTGCTTTGTGACACTGAAGAAGGCTTTGTAAGTCGAAACGTTTGTATTTTACATTATTTGATTAATTTTTTAAAAATATTACATTTATGTAACTTACGCTAATTGTATTAATTGAAAGATCATTCTAATTACAAGCTCGAAATAAGCCAAGACTTTGTTTTTTTTTTTATTAATGTTTCTCTTGGTATATTTTCCCTAAAAAATTGGGAGATGCTCTATGAATTATTTTATCAGCTACTGAGCATCTAAAGATAAATGTGAAGAAGTCTTAAATATTAGATCTGACTATGAATATGGGCCAAAGTAAGAATTTGCATATAGCTCCTTGTAACTTTTGAAAGCGATTCTCGAGCAGATGAATTAAGAACCTCTATCAAGCGATAACGTTGCAGAATATGGCGAATTCTCTTTGTGTATACATAAAGGATGTTTTTACATGAATAAGAAAATTATTTGGCTCTCCATTTCGAACAGTTTAAAAAAAATCAATGACAATCTGAGAACAGAAATGGATTATTTACGACTAGTCCATTTATCTAAAGATGGATCACACGATACTAGATTTCTGCTTGAATGATAACATATATACAAGCATATCGTGTCTCTTGATGCCTGCTCTAATGTATGCTAGAATTCGTTCATGTAGCGCTGCATGATTTTTATATTTATTATGGATTATTTCCTTGTATGCACCAATCAAAAAAAACAATTGTTAATTTCATAATTATATATTTGTCAAACGTCGGATTGTATGCACCAAAGCAAGCAAAACGGCATGCATATGTGCATGCATGCTTATCATTCATCAAGAAATCGAGCTTCATGTGATTCTATCTTAATATAACAATTTCATTATTAAATATTAAATATACTGCATTTTTTATTATGCTAATTATATATAATTAGTATTATATTTATTATTATTTCGTAGATTGAAAAGATTTTAAAAAAGAAAGAACGCAATAAAGGAAAGGCAAAATCAGGAAATAAAAAAACCAAAAATTATCTAAAAGAAAATAAGAAGAGTGAAATAGTGTTGAAAAAGAATCTAAAGTTTCTATGTATGTCATCTAAAATAACGTTGATGAGCATTTCAATGAAAATGAATAGGATTAGAACTATAAAGTCTATATTCGGAAGGGAATAAAAGAAAATTAAAGAGAGAGATTAGGAAAGCATATTGCTGATTTAAACAATTCAAATATTTTTCCTAATAGATCTAATCTGTCATCATTACATTCATCATCACTCTCCACACACACACACACACACACACACACACACACGCGCGCGCGCGCGCGCGCACTAATGGACGACATACTAATATAAAATGTACATTTTTTAAAAAAAGTATATTTTCTAATAAAATAAAATTTTCTAAACATTATTACAATTTGAATACAAATTTTTTTATATATTTTGTTTTGACATTTCATTTATCTTTACACGAAAGATTATGTTCAAAACTGAATATAATTGATTATAAGTGTACAGTAAAATAA
>Ga0157364_1000034_pt1 | contig 46041 bp, 23 predicted proteins | sample AttsexASBM2_FD_111476 | JGI IMG/M metagenome (GOLD analysis project Ga0157364, IMG submission 111476) | Fungus gardens microbial communities from leaf cutter ant in Ribeirão Preto, State of São Paulo, Brazil - Atta sexdens ASBM2 | ecosystem: Host-associated > Fungi > Mycelium > Unclassified ...
TGGCTCTCAATCGTACAGAAACGGCTTGTTGAGTTATCCCCAATGATTCTGCAAGCTCCTCTTGCGTTTGACTCTGATCTTCTTCGAGTAATGCCTCTAATTCTTTGTCTTCGAATTTTTTTGACTGTCCAGAGCGAAGCTTGTCTTCAACGCTGAAATCTCTATCTCCTTGAAATATCGAAACCATTCCCTATGATTTCATCAGTTGGAGCAGTGTCACCATAAACTTCGACAAGCATTCGATGGCTTCAGCCACACTTTTCTTCCAATTAATTAGAAAATCAAAATCTCCCGCAAATGCTGCTTAGTTAAATTCGACACAGTAAAAATTAAGATTTTTGTATGAAACTCAAAGCGATATAAACCTCTCTGAGTTTAACCTTTCTGAAATCGCCAAAATCAGCTGTCACTATGAACCATTCACAACAGCTGGAGCTATCTTTAGGGAAACGGACCGAACTAATTTATATTCCCAATATATTTCACTGATTTGGATTCATAATTTAATGATTAATTTTGCAACATGAATATCTTTTTTACGATATAAAATCCGCGGTATAATTTAGGATGTTTAATATAGCCTCAGTTCTGTAATTTTAATGAATTTTATTACAAATTTATTATGGATAAGCAAAATTACATCTTTATATTTGTTTAAACTCTGCGTGCTTGCGTGCGTGCGCGCACAGCGTATGTATGTGTATGTATGTGTGATATATAAAAATAAAATATGGAGTTAGAAGCTACAAATATTAGGAGTATGATTTAGTTTTGAGGTTTTCTTCTCACTGATTTATTTAAACAAGACAATGAACGAATTAATTAAAATATTTTCCTTCGTTTTGTATAATTTTTTCTATCTTTCTGACAAAAGATTCCGTGACAATAAAAATATTTTTTGGAATTAATATAATTTTCAACAAATTTTCGTACATTTTCGAAATTATGGAAGTGTATCCTAGAGCATGTTGCATCGATCGGAAGTGAATATTAAATGGAGCAATATCTGGAGAATATATGGGTTTGCAGTAAGATCTTCTTATTCCAGCTCTAATAACGTTTGATTCACTAATAATGCAACATGAGATCAAGCATTGTCTTGAAGAAGGATCATTTTGCATTGTTTATTCGGAATTAGAGATCGATTTTGATCTAATACTTGCTTCAGTTTGAATAATTGTCGATAACGATCAGCGATGACAATTTCTTTCGGATTTAATAGTTCATAGGACACAACACCTTCTTGATCCCATCAAATACACAGCAATACCTTTGAACCGTGAATATTGCGCCTTGAAGTGAATGTTGTTGATCTAGATCAATCCATTTTTTCGTTTTCGTTTGAGATTAAATATTTTTCATCCCCAGTAATAATTCGATACAAAAAAACTTTTTTTGTCTACAATTAACGAAATGCAAATGTTCAATCGGTTCGCAATGACATTTTCTGATAACTGATGTGGAACTCATTTTCCTTCTTTGTGAAGTTTTCCCACATCACATAACACTTAGCACCTGTTGTACGATCAACATTTAATTCTCTGGCAAGTTCCGAAGTGAATTGTGCTCGATTTTTGTCCAATAACGCTTGCAAATCTGCATTTTTAAGCTTTTTTGTCTCGAGCGATCTTTGTCGTTAACATTGAAATCACTACTTTTAAATTGTCTGAACCAATATTCACATGTTTTAATTGATGGAGGAACATTACCATAAGTTTCTATCAAAATTCTATGATCTTCAGTTTTCTTCTGATTAAAAAACAAAAGCAACGCATGTCGAAAATGCTCTTTAGGAAGCTCCATTTTTAAAATGGTATAACACGATATTTAATTGCGTCTATTGTTAGTAAATCATTAAATATTATGGAGCATTAATAATAATGAAGCATTAAGAAGCAAGGAATGTCTTCGACAACATTAACATTAGTGTGCTATCTCTTGCAAAACCCTCAAAACTAAATCACATTTCTAATATATGCAATGAACAGATGTAAATTTTATATCATAACATTAATAAAGAAATAAAGTTTATTTGTAAAAAATCAAATATTTTGCAAATCTTTTATTTGTGAAATATACGCTAGATTTTCAAATATAAATTCTTAAAGATTTTTTTTATGCAAATAAAACTGTCAAGTGTTAAACATTTATTAAATCTCAGTGTGACGTAACATTTTTCATTTTTGAAAAAAAATTTACATGAATAGATGCTGCCAAATAGCGAAGATATAAAGAGAATGCGTGCTTTCTGAATACTGAAAAGGATCCCGTACAAATTATATGGGAAAGTTTTTTCGATCGAATTGACTAAATTTTTTATATATTGTAATGCACGTCATTCTGAACAAATGTCTCAATGGGCACAACGTGATCCTATGGCTATTTTCAGAGATATAAGCGATTAAAGTATCCTTTGCCGAAAATGCGATGTGCACTATATATCCATCATTATCGACTCCTTGAGGCTTTGTTTCCAATATATATGAGTTAAATAGTTACAAAGTTATAATGATAGTAATTATAATAAATATAATAACTATTATAATATATATATAATGGTAATTATAATATATGTAATGATAATTATAATAAATATAATTACAATTATAATTACATTTACGATCATAATTGTAATTATATATTTTTCTAAAGTTATATTGTATCAATCTGAGTTCATAATATGATTCGGGAAGGTAAAATGTTAAAACCATATATATTTTCCTACTCTCAGAATTACACAGAATCAATAACGTGCACGTGGCAGGTTATCTGATCCCGTGCATACTTGCGTGTATGTGTGGTCGTATATGTGCGCGTGTATGCGCGTGTGTGCGCGTGCGTGTAACTAAAGTCGACAATAATTGATAGCAAAGCCTGAAGATAGATTTTAGGAGGGCCTGCTATCATTGCACTTTTTATTTGCAGAAGAGAGAGTCAAAATTGTATACAGAATTTGTATTATCTGATATTATTAGCAAATTGCTGAATTAGAAATATGACAAAGACATGCTATGTTAGTAGATTTGTAGCAGAAGTCAAGCAAAATTCTGATGGCAGATTGAAAGCAGATTGAGAGCAGAATTTGATTCGAGCAAACTCTGCTTGGTTTCTGCTATCAATCTGTTAGCACAGTCTGTCAGCAGACTTTGTTGACAAATCCATAGCCCAATGCGGATACAGATGGTTATGGTTTTATAGTCAAAACCTGATGCTACCAATTTGGCTCCAAATTGCTAACATTTTGCTATCAGGGAACTGAATGCTTTTCAATTTATTCGTTTGTCAATCTCTCATAAGAATTCAAGCGATTAATTAAGATGATATGTTGAATAATCAAAAATAATAAAAGATGAAGTGTTAGGTACACTGAAAGAAATGATTAGCTGCTGCAGCAAATTAGATGGTAAAATATGCATAGCACTTTTAATTGGCTGCAATCAATTAAAAATGTTATGTCATATTCAGCTAATTTTTTCTTTTAGGTTATTATTGTGAATTTAGTGTATTATTGTAATTACCATATGTATTTTCTTGTTCTCAGCGTTATCCAAGATCAACGACTTTGGACAAAAATAATGCTGAGAGCAGGAAAATATATGGTTTTAACATTTTACTTTCCGAAATCATACTATGAGCCGAGATATAGTGCGACTTTTGACAAATATATAATTATCATAATGGTCGTAATTGTAGTTGTAGTTTTAAATATATTTATTATAATTACTATATCATTATAATTACTATATCTATTTAACTCATATATATATTATAAACAAAGCCCTAAGGAGTTCTGATAATGACGCGTATGTAGTACACATCACATTTTGGCAGAGGACATTTTGACCGTTTATATCTCTGAGACTAGCCATAGGATCTAGTTGTACTCATTGAGATATTTGTTCGGAATGAGAATTACAACATTAAAAATTTAGCCAATTCGACCGAAAGTACTTTTCCATATGATTTATGCGGAATTCTTTATCTTTATTTTCAATGTTCAAATTTCATATAAAATTTCAATACATCATCATTATTAAGTTTGTAGTCATCTTTCAAGTCAGTATTACTAGAGTCAATTAGTTCTATGCATGATGCTTGACATATTCTGACTTTAATGAATGGAGTACATAAAATTCTCGATTAATTTGTATTGGATCAAAAATCTTGAAATCTGATAATTCAAATTTTAAAGAAGACAATACACTTACATATTTTTCAGTATTAACAACTTCATATTAAGATAATGTTGGAAAATGTGTAAAATTATTTTTCTTTATTTGTACCTTCTATAATCATAGTTTTTGTTCAAATCAAAGTTTTTAATCATAAAGATATGTATTTTATTTTGTAATTTTAAATTTAGTTCATTTAAATGCACTGACATATCAACAAGATACGCAAAATTCATACTAGATCTAAAATTCATACTAGATTGAACTAATGAATAGGCTGTCTTGTCATAAACTTAGAAATTTCTTTTCTTATTACATATGTACTCTCTTCAAAACCTTGGTTCTACTTAGTCAGTTAATTTCTGTAATAGAAGATATTCTGTTTTCACATTACTGAGAAATGACATGATTCAACCCTCGAGATTTAAGGTTTATTATTTTATATTTTTTATAACGTTTTTAAAGCATACACTTTTTGCACAGATTTTCTTGATGAATAATATAATGATATCGCATCATTTGTTCATTTCTACAAAAATTTACTTCTTTTGGAAATAAAGAAATCACTCCTTCCTATCATTACTACCGGCAAAATTGCCCAATTTCAAATTAAATTCTTTTCGATTGAAAATATCGTTATCTTTAATAATAATAAATTAATAAAACCGTTATGTGAATAAATCAAATATAATAAGTAAGAAAATCGCCAATTACCTTTAATTGTGCCTTTCATTGGAAACATAACATTTTTTCCGTAACGTTGAAGTTTTTGCGCAACGTCTCTTATAAAAATAGCTAATTGTATAGTATCAGTAAATCATCATCAATCAGTAAATCATTGTTTTCATCAAGAGCTATTGAGTAATAAATAAATTCAGCTTTTGCTTTAAGAGTATTTTTAATATCATCTATTAATTCTTTAATTCTTCGTGTCACAGTATCTCGAGATAAGCTTACTTTTAAAAATAATTTTTTTTGATTAGGACATAAAATTTCAGCTATTATTTTCATACATTCTTCTATAAATTCTTCATTTACTAAAGATTTTGATTTCTTTCTAATTTTTTTCCAATATAATTAACTTTAACAATAAATTCATTTTTGTGAAACTGAATTGTTGAGTAAATCATTTTTTCTTTAGATCTCTAAAATTTGTTCAAAATTAAAGAAACTATTCCTTTGATTTCCTTCATTTCAGAAGTTGTTTTGTTTTGTATCTTATTATTTTGTTTTATATCTTCTTATATTGTATTATACTCAGAATATCGTTACGACAGAAAGATTTATTTGACTTCAACAAAAAAGAATAAGTCTGTCTTATCTTGAAATACTCTTTTCTCATCATGAATCTTTCGTTTGTTACTAGAATTTGCAGCCATCCTGAGATTTAATTTTTTCAAAATTTCTTTCGAAGTTATAAATCTATTATATTTATGTCCAATGAATAGCATACTGCACACTGTGAGCGAATGTTCTACCTAATCAGATATGCGAACAAGTTTATGCGTGCAACGCATTTATCCGTTGAAACAATTGAGAAATATGTCTTTTTTGAATATTCTTTGAAGCTACATTCGAAAATCCATTCAGCTATTATTTTGATTAATATTCGGTGAACAAGCATAAAATAATACACAGAGACACTCGGACAGTGTTTTTAAATGTAACCAGAATTTTAAAATAAATGCTTGAAATTTACTTAACAAGGCTTATGTGTAATATTTAGAAAAATGAATGAACACCGAAATAAGTAAATTAACATTGTATTATTTTCAAAATGACCAAAGTTGCGAATCATAATGTTATTATTTTGATAGTTTAGATAAAATAAAAAAATATAATTTTTTATTTTTGGCTATGATCTCACGGGCCGCAAAAAAAAAATACATTGGCTATATTTCGGAAACTAATCGCATGCTCAACGCATGCTAAAATTTATTTGTAATTAATGTCTCATTATAAATTATAACTTGGCATAAAATTCGATTCCAAAATCGAGGATCGAAAAACAGACATTTTGTTCTTTGGCTGCCATATTGAATTCACCATTGTGAATTTCACAATTATGACTGCGGATTTGTATTCAGCGATTAAAAACTTTATTTACTTTTAATCTATGGAAATAAAAAAATTTTTAATTTTACTGTGCTTTGGTAATTGAAATTTATTTAAAAAAAATCTTTAACAATCAAGATTCCCGCCATAATAGCCATTTTAAAGATCAAAAATCACCATGTGATATTGGATTCACATAAAAAAAGCTAAAATTTGAGTTTTGAGTTAATAATAAATTCTTTGAGTAAATGCAATAGCTTCTTCCTTCAACAAAAATATAGAATTATTATCTAATATTTCCTGAATTATCAACTAACAATAAAATAACTTTTTACAATCTTTTTTAAAAAGAAAAATTAATGATAAAAATTATGTCTTGATGTCAAGTGTGAACTTATAAAAGTATAACTTAAAGGTTATTTAGAAAAATATGTAATGATAAACTCTAACTCGAATTCGATTGGATGCACTCAGTATGCGTTGGTGTACATTAAAGCCATCGTACATAAAATAACATAAAGATATAAATATTATAAATAAACATAGAAATCGATTCAATCGTGAAATACTTAATACATTTTATATTTATTTTTTATTTATATTTAAATTAAATTAGTATACAATACTACTTACTTACGTACAGTGCGTACTAGTGCTTCCAATCGAATTCATCATAAGATACTATTGTGTGTGAAAACTATACTTTTTAAAGAAAAGATTAAATTGTTAAAAAAAATTCGATTTAATTTATTTAATTAAAAAAGTTAATTTAATTTGGCTAAAAATTTACTCTTATTTCGATATAGTGAGAATATATGATATGAAACACTGAACTCGTCAAAATTATATTGAGTTTCAGCCTGTGTATAAAAAGCAATTTAATATATTAAAGGAAACACATACGCACGCGCACGCGCTAACACATATATGCATACATATTATAGTGATTTGATTAAGCTTTGTATTTTTATATTGTCCCTATTATATTTTTTAGTATTTGCACATTATTTATATTTTATTGAATTTTGTTTTTGATTTTGCATGTTTTTTTGTGTCCGCTGCACTTCCGTGCTCTCCTTGGTTGGTAATATGCATGTAGTTATAAATCCGGAATTGGTAATGGAAGTAGAAGCTAGGATGAATAGGGCTTACCTACCATCGCGACTGTTACCAACTCACCTTAGAGGATCAACACTTCCACATCACAGGAAATCTTCATTATATCATACTAGCACTGGTAATGGAGATTTTTGCACTATTGTAATTTGTAAATTTTTTCTATATAGTTGTAAAATATAATTAAGATTAAATATTTGTAATCTTAATATTGTTAAAGTTTACTACAATAATTGTAAAAATGTACAATAATTTAGAGTTTTTTAAATTTATACAAACATGTATATATATAAAATTGTACAAAATTGAATGTATATTTTTCGGTTTTAATAAAATATTTTATATATATATATATATATATATATATATATATATATGTGTGTGTGTGTGTGTGTATGTATATATTTATATAATATTTTATTAAAAGCACATTCGAAAAGTATACATTCAATTTTGTACAATTTTGTACAATGCTAAACTTCAAAAAATGTTTTAATATAATCTTAGTTTGACAATGTTATTTTAATAAATTTAAAAAAAAAATATATGGTTTAAAATAATGATTTTTCAAAAATTGACCATCGCTTATATTTCATGAAGAAAGTAAGAAATGATAATAATAATAAGATAATATTATTTACAAAAATAATTTTTTAGTAATTTTGATCTTGAAATATATATAAAGTGTCCAGTGAAGACCGTAATATTTAAGAGTAGATTTCTGAGATTATTTTGAGAAAAATCCGAATATCAGAATGTCGAGGCTATAATAGTTTTAAATTATAAGCATTTAAAGTTAGCAAATTATATTGTTTAAAGTTCGCGCGTTCAGATGTTATAGATAAATGTCAACAACACTTAAACGCGCAAGTTTTAAACGATATGATTTGTTAATTTTAAATATTTATAATTAAAAAATCGTTATACCTTCGACATTTTGGTATTAATATTTCGTTTTAAAATGATCTCAAAAGTCTATCCTTAAGCGTTGTTACGCTTTTTACCGGACACACTGTATATGTATAGTGTAAAAATTTGAACTACTTCAAAATCTTACACTGTACATGTATGTATCCTGCATCTTCAATTAAATGAGAATTGTTCTTGCTTTTTTGATTACATCATTTAAAATATTTAGAAGAAATATTGTTATTTTGATTTAAAGGATTTTTTCTCACTTTGATCATTCCTAGAGAAAATGCTTTTGGAATGAATTGAATAAAAATATTTGTATTAAGACAAAGTATTTATACAATACTTGTCAAAAATTCCGTAACGGTTAATTACCTCTAGAAAATGATTGATTATTGAAGAAGTTTCAGATAAAAGTAGAGTTTAAAAAATGATCAGATGATGGTATTTATTTGAACTTTAGATGACTTGAAAAGTGTGATCAAGATCAATAAAAATCTGAAATGAAAACTCCTACTTTTTATTGCATATTCTTATAGCTAACGTCAAGAGCTTTCCAAAACACTATAATAAAATACATCTTGAGTTATGAAGCTTGATAGTAATAATACTATTGGCTTTATCCAAGATGTTCGACTAAAATGTTTTAAATGTTGTTTAGTTCACTATATATCAAAGTAATTGGAGGCTAGTCCCATCGTTTTTATTTTTAGTGTAAAAATGAAAATAAACCTCCATATGCCTTCCAACAAGCGGTACAAGTAACGCAGTGTGACACAATGGATCATTACATCCTTATTGTTTGCCAATGTTAAACAAAGGTGACATCCCTGCGTCGCACCAAATCACTTGTTGGAAGATACATTCCAATAACCTTCACTTTGATATCATACATCTCTGAATATGATCTTGAACAACATTTAAGGCTTTAACAATTAGCCCGTTACTTTAATAAAACTAATGTCAGCGGTACTATAATTTTCATTTTTTATTATTATATATGTATTTGAAACAACTGTTAATCGCTCATCGGAAGATTTTGGGAATAAGATTTGATTCGTGACAGAGAGAGGCGAATGTTAACAAAATATAACACCAGATTTAGCAATGATACAGAAAATAATTTATTTAGTATTCTAAAATAAGTAATCGTAAATATAATGTGTATGATACAGTATAACCGCATGTTTGTGCGTGCGTGCGTGCGTACGCGTACGCGCGCGGTCGAGCCCGTTGTCAAAGGGCTTTGATTCGCGTAACGATTTTATAAGGGCGCGCGGATTCGATCCGAAATATGAGTGCGTAATAACGTGAATATGTGCGGATGTGCAGAATACAGCGGTTAAGTTGTTCTTGCATTAAGAATGCACAGCAGCGGCTACTGAGAATGCTCGGTAGAGATGGAAAACATTTCATCTCTGTTTTCTTGCTGAAACTGGTAGAAAGCTTCCACCGGTAACCGAGAACGTTCGGTCGAGATAGAGAACGTTCTGTTTTGTTCTTCTCTCCGGTGCAGGATACGAGTCAAACTGATTCGCCGACTGCTGAGAACACTCAACGGAGGCAGAGTACACTCTATTCTCTTTTCTTGCTATTTAATGTTGTTAGAATCTGGATTCGGAGTGCTCTGGAAAAGAATCTGAGTAGGCCTTTTTACCATCGTGTCTTTTATTTTACGTCGGTATTGTTATTTTTCAGTTTTTTCTGGCAGTTGGCTTTCCTCTACGAGGCACGAGAAATCAGTTTTCGCGCTAGTATGTTCGGCGATATTCGGCGCGATTCGGATATTTTCGGAACGGCGTTCGTTACAAGCCTTCTATATGGAATCGGCTAGTCAGCTGGGAATGATGGGGGAGCATCGTTATATTACATAACAAAAAATTGTTGTATGCAATAAAAAGTAGGAGTTTTTATTTGATTCTTTTGTTGACTTTGACGACGTTTTTTAGATTATCAAAAGTAGAGATGTACCGGATAGTAAAATGGCCGAATATCAGAAATCGTTCGGAAAGAAAGTGACATCCGGCCGGATATTCGATAGAGCATTTATCCGGCTAGATATCGGATATTTTTCGGATATTCGGCGTTCAATTTAAACAAAAGAGAAAAAAGAAAAGCAAGGGAAAAATAATAAAAATGAATAGAATTCTATATCAATGATGCGAATTTTCAATATAAAATTTCAGCCAGATACTGACGAATACTAAGATATTTGGCTATTCGGTCGGATGTGACTAGATAATAGACTTCCCAGATATCTGGTGCATTCCTAATCAAAAATTCAAATAAATATCACCATCTAACAGATTTTTAAGCCCTACGACTTTTATTTGAAACATTTTTCTAATAAACCAATACTTTCCAGGAAAATTAACTGTTTTGAAACTTTTGACATTGCATATCTATGTAATTTATATTATATACAGAGTATATAAAGCAAAAATCGGCCCCTTTCTTTCTGATACATGTCGACATTGTTAACAATTTTTAGCGTCGCTAGTTTATAAAAATAAAGGCGTACATGATAACTGGTATACAATTGCTGACGAAATCATCTCGGTATTTAATCTCCACACTAAATAATTGTTGAATCTAATAATCGAGTAATTAATAAGGAATTAAAAATTTCATTCAAAAAGTGTTTAAATAATTTATGTGTTACATTTATATTACATTTAATATAAATATACACATAAATATACATATCAATTATAGCAATTTACTTATCAAATTAGAATTTAAGAGGCAATAATTTCGGTTATTCTTTGAAAATCGAGAAGTATCAAAAATATAAACATATAAAATAATCAATTTAATTATTAGCGTACCTTGAAGATATATGAAAAAGTAGTTTAAACGTATTCAATACAAAAGGGGACATCATAGTAAAAACAATTATTTTATGGATGAAGAGATTGGGGACAGTTGAAGGTTAACATTTGAAGATTTATTTTTTAAAATGGAATCATTTGAATTTTTGTACACAATATGATTCCTCTTTAATTGTTTTGTATGTTATTATATTAAGTTTTGTATAATATCATATCGTTATATTAATTATATTAATCATTATATTAATTATAATAATTAAAAATTATTATATTAAGGTAGAGATATATATAAAAAAAAGAAACTAATGGTTTATAAGACACGTTACTTTATTATGTCACAAAATGTTAAATAACTCATAAATCATTAATTTTTTGATAATTGCTTTTTAATGTTATTAAGTGTACGTGATAGTGTAACTCTTGAAGAAGAAAAATCAGCCTTGTAAATTGTTGTGCGACTTAAAAATGAAAAAATTAAGTTTTTCGCAGGTTTTTAGTGAACAAATGGCTTTTTGCAAAAACTAATGAACATTTCAGGCTTGTTCAGAGCTAGATTTGTTCGTCATTATAAGGGCTACATTTTACGAGAATTTCAAAGTTTTGCGTAAATCTCAATGAACAGAGAGCGAGTGAAAAAAGGCCTTTTGTTTTTTTTTTACTGAATTAATAGATCGATTTTAATGTTCCATGTCTTATTTTGTAGTTACTTTGAGTATCTACATTTTTTATACCGAATTTTTTCCATACAATTAATATTTATCGTTTTATAAACGAAAAACCTGCTTTTTTGCAAATTATTCAATTTTTTTCGCATGTTTTCTTCACAAGTCTTGTGTCTCAAACATATTCTGATGGCCTTTCGAGACTTTCGTGAAAAGAAATGTTGGTTTATAATTTTTTTCCGATAAAATTCTACTTCTACTGAACTATTCTTGCTACTCGAGTGAGAAGGAGGAGTATAATACTATATAACGCTCATGAAAAATCGTAAACAATTAAATATCTCGTAAACTGTTGCGTTTTAATGCATGATTTATATTATTCTGGATTAATGGGAATATATTATTACTACAATTTATTAAACTTATATTTTATTTAGAATGTTCTTCGCCCCTTATTGATGTATAGGGCCGCTGAGCGGCCGAGATTGCCCAGAAAGCATTTTTGGTCATTTGAAACAAGCGACTAGTGTGAGAAGGCACTCGCTATCTTGTTCACTCTTAGCGCGCCGCAGGCGAGCATACGGACATGGGCTCGTGTTTATTACAGCGCCACACCACGATAAATGGCCGAACTTATAGGCGTGAAAAAGTGACGTTTTGACGATGAAATTTGTTACATTTCGTTATTATTTAATTGTGAAAATGTGACTTGTCTTGTATATTTATCAAAGTCGTAATTATCGATGAAAAGTTATCTTGAATCTTATCTCGAATTTTATATATAAAAGCGTATATTTTAATATCTTTCAACAGCTGTCGGATCGTGTGTTTCTGCTCGAATGCAGGCTCACTTTACGCCTTTTATGACCATTTATTGATTATCAAGCGAAGAAAGGACAATTTTCATCGATTTTTACAAGTGTTTTAAAGTGATCTCGTCATTTCGTTCCATCCAAATTATCTTTATTTAAAAGTAGCATGCATTATAAGTTAACGTGTCATTCCTCGCTTCTGATGTCACGATTCCAACATGGTCGCCGCGACTAGTCAAGAGCATTTAATATTAAAATATGGGGTTTCGATTTTTAGATAACATGAGTGAAATCCGTAACGGGCCCAGTTCCACATACATGTTAGAAGCCTGTGTGACTAGCAAGAGGGATTCATCGCTAATTGGCCAATTTAAAACAAAATATTCTTGTTGATAAAGCAGTGAAAAATTAAGCACTCTCTCTCTCTCTCTCTCTCTCTCTCTCTCTCTCTCTTTCTCTCTCTCTAACAGCTTGAGTAAAGGTACGAATACAGAGAAAGAGCAGCTTTCCTGCTTTTCAATAATCAGCACCAATCATCAAAAATATATATATGATATCTTATGAGACCGCACATAATAAAAATAGATTCAGATTTCGTTCGCGTGTCATCGGTGCGAGTGAATTCATCGGAACAAATGTTTAGTTCTTGCCGATTGCTAGTGCCGATTGAATATTTAATCATTGGATATTGATAATTTAATTTTTTGTTCAGAATAAAAGAAATAAAAGTCATTCCAATAGATAAATTCTTATGAAGTGTCTCTCTTGACATTATTAAATAATTTATGATATTCAGTCATTGTTTTTTTCTACTTTATTTCGTATACCGAATCTTTTTTTTTACTTTTTGATTTATTATCCAATAAAAAGAAATCTTCATCGGATGAACTAGACATCTTTACTGGAAAACTAGCAGTTTTTCTGCTTTAACACATGTTTACTCTCACAAGCGCTGATAGTCTGCGTCGATTGGCGCTGATTCGGAAAGCAGAAAATTTGCTTTCTCTATGCTCGTACTCTGTGGCACGGAAAAGCATCAAACAATGACAGCAGAGAAATTATTCTGGACAAAAGAGCGGATCTTTTCTGTTGAGAGGTATAATTCAAAGATATAGTGGTTCATTAGATTTTCTTTGCCAATCAATTAGATCTTAATATTTTTTTGTTTGAAGTCGATGAGGGAATTTTAAAATTGCGAGGGGGAACAATTGCCAAGAGTTTCACTCTTTGTTAAAATGTAAATTACGGTATCTTTCTTAACGGTAACACCAATTATTTTATCTTATTATTCTGTTTATAAAAGTATTAAGTTACGATAATTTAACTAAAAGAATTAATAGTTTACGAGATATTTAAGATTTTATGTCAACATATGTCATAATAAACGTGCAATGTGGAGAGCAACAGCGCCGCGATGATGAGGAGCAATAGGGAGAGTTAACTACGGTTGACATGATCTCAGAACTTTAATCCAGACTTTAATAATAAGATTAATGTTCTTTTTCGATGTCATTGACTCTAACATTGAAATTTGCGCAACGTGTTGATACTGTGATGTAGGATACATAGATGATATAATTTAATACAGTAAATCATTATATCTTTGTTGTTTGCCAAATGTTAAACAAAGATGAAATGATAACTGTTATACTGGGTATATTCAGTATGACTGGACTGAGCAAAAATTAATCCATTTAATATGTTTTTTTATTATATATAGTTATATTATATATATTTTTTTATTGTATATAGTATTCGTAATATAGAATAACTTATCTATTATAGATAATCTTTAATATTATATTTTTTATTTATTACTATTTATTATTTTTTTTAAGACCGCGAGCGCTCACATTGAGCGATGTGAGCGTAATTGTAATATGTCGCTCACATCTCTTACTCAGCGTTCATATTCTCACGCCTTATAGAAATAATAAATAGTAATATGTGAGTAATAAGAAATATAACGTTAAAGATTATCAGTAATAGATAAGTTATTTTACATTACGAATGTTATAATATATAAACATATTGAGTTAATTTTTTTTTGCTTAGTGCAAGTAAGCGGAATATACTCACTCCAGTACTCGGAATATACTCATTGTGTCTCTTTCTGGAAAACCCTGACTATATCCTTGATGGACCATAAGATATTAATATTAATAGTAGATGTTAATAGTAAGTAGCCGGATAATAATTGAACAGTGTAATATTCAATTTTACAAGATTTCTAAAAATATAAAAATGAAAATGAGATAGTTTGTAAAACTATTCTTTGTTATTCGAATGAGGATATGGATACTTCAAAGCATCATAATGAAATGTGTACAAAAGTATAATTAAAATAAAAATGTTTATTTGTAATTTGAAATAGAATGTAATTTAGAATGGAATAGAATGGAATAGAATGGAATAGAATGGAATAGAATATCCTTGCATTGAAGGATTAAATATGAACGATGGCTAATTTTTGTCAAAATTATGTACGTATATACACATATCTCTTGCCTCGTGCACACGCGCACTCATGCGTATAGACAATATAGTGTATTACTATAATTAAAAAGTATCGGGATTGGGTCATTTAAGCTGTGCGTTTCGAATATATTGAAGAAACATATTTTTTTTTATTACTAGGATTGTCTCTATTTTTTGCCAAAAATTTCACATTATCTTTCTTAATCTACAAATAAATTGCTAATAATTTTTAGCATGTCGATTTTTGTTGAGTAAAGAATTTGTATAAAATTCTGTTTCCGGAATGAAACTTTGTGTTGCGGAAATGTTTCGATGATAAGTATCAAGAATAAGGATTTTTGAATGATAAAATGTTCAAAGAACATATTAAAGACGAAGATCGTTCTGAAGGATCTTTCATTTCAACAAATGAGCAATACATTAAACAAATCAAAGATTTAGTAATTACTAATATGATTGACAATTCGAAATATGATTGAACGTGTTGGAATATTATTTAGTTTATTCCAGTTGATTTTGAAAAACAATTTGGGCGTAAGACGCATTTTGCATTGTGGTAAAAACGCTAGATTTTATCTTGTTCGTGATTTTGGCCAAAAATTCCATGAATAACATTTCACCTATAATCGGCTGATACATGACATCGTGTGACTTCCTGTTCCTTCGGCTGAAATTATTACTTTGTGAACATTGTTTTGAATCGATTGATGCGAATTGAATCGAATGAAAAAAAGAGAATTCGCTGCGCGTTCTGAAGGCTATACCTAAAATTGATTGAAAAAGTACTTCGAAAATTGGAAGAAACATTAGTATAAATGTAAAAGGGAATTATTTTGAAGGGACTAAATAAATTTGAATATATAAATTCATAGTTTGTGTTTTATTATCAGTTTTTTTATTATCAGTCTCGATTTTTTATCAATCATATACGCATAAGTGTACATATGCACATCCATAAATTTGGACAATGTACCCGTGATTCTTAACTAATTATCAGAATTGAGAATCAGCGAGACATCGATACGATAAGTTTGGTACCAATTTGACATCTTCGATTCTACATCTAATTGATGATTCATTTCTCACAGGATAACGCATTACTGGTAATGCCATTATTATTATCGTTATTTTTATCGTAATGGTAACATTAATGTTATGGCATTTTTACAATAATAGTAATGAATTCAGAAATTACTTTTATCGTTACTTTTCTATTATCTTTATATTTATTAAAAAAATATATCGTATTATTTTTGATTGGATAAAAATATTTTATTTAAATAGAAATTTAAATATTGAAATTTGTATTTTGTATTTTATGTTTTAAGCTGCATTCCCATAGTTACTACTAATACTGTTCATATATAACGTGAAGTATTTAGTACTGATAATGAATATTGAGCACTCTTAATAACAATATGATAATGTTTTGAAATTTATTACTTAATAAGAATATTATTCAATAACAATAAGAATTTTTAATCAAATTTGTAAATTATAATATTCTTATTAAGTACATATAGGTCTATTTTAATCCAGTAGAATATCTCAAAATTCTTATATTTAAAACAAAAATTTTCCACTTAGAAAAGTTCCTCAGTTACTAGAGGAAAAAAGATGATGATCTTAGTTGTTTTTGAGAAGATGCCTTTAAGGTCTAAGTTATCTAAAATTTTTTAAACGGAATTTATAGTTTTTATGTAATTTGATTTTTTTAATTATTCTGCTTGTAAAAATATTAAAATGAATGAAGTAGAGCTATTGAAAAATTATCGAAAAAATTTTTTATGATCATATTTTTATACACAGAATAATGAGACAAATCAGTTAGTATAAAGAAAACACATAATTGCTTATTAAAAAAATTATGCATTTTGTGATTTGCATACATAATATGCAACTATGTGTTTTTTTTTTAATTATTCGAATTAACGGATACTGCGCAGGTCATGACTCTAAATGATTTTCAAAAGATTTTAGGCAACGGTTACTGTTCGTTCAAAAGTTACTAACAAATAAAGTTTAAAAAATAATGTCTTCTTTCTGCTATATATTGACGGGCATTCAACTTCTCATGCGAAGGGACGTCCATTCTATCTCTCCCCTGTTCAGGGGCGTATGATTTTCCACATCACCAAGTGAATTCCACCCCATCTCCCTTTTTTGCCTTAAGGCATAGACTTTCCAAGCGAAGCGAAATTTACCCCACCTTCTCTGTCCAGGAGAAAGTCGATCGCCCCTTGGAGGGGAGATGGAGTGGGCCTCACTTTGCGTGGAAAGTCGATCACTTCTAAGCAGGAGGAGGGGGGGGGGGCTTTGTTTCACTTGGAAAGTCGAATGCCTGTAGGCAGGAAGGATGTAGGATAATTTTTAATATTGTATACGTTAGAAATAAGACATTTTTTAATCTTTTGGAGATCACTTAGAGTCACGACTTTGACAATCAAGATTATCGGCACAATATCCATTAATCCGAATAATTACCGCGTTTTCTTTACATCAACTGATTTATCTTTTATTATTCTGTGCATAAAAGTATTAAAGTACGATTATTGAAAAATGATAGCTTATGTTCAAGCTCCAGAAGATTTCATTTTACGAGAATTAAAATTTAAGAAAGTGGCATGGAGACGTCTCATTAACTATAGCTGTGGATCAATGCCTTATCGATCGACTCAAACGTACTCTGTTAAGGTTTCAAAACAATTATCTACCTACAAACGCTATGCCTCTGTTTGAATCAGTGTATTCATTGATTCGATTTTAGGTCAAGGAAATAATTCCATAAGACCTGAAATAGGACCGTGCGACTTTGCGAAAATGAATGAAAAATAGAGATTAAAATAAGATGATGCAATTAATTTTAAATAAATCAATTGTTGGCGATCTTGCTGCTCGCGCGATGAACTCGTAATGGCGCGGCCACGCGATCACTATCCAAGCGCTTCCCGCGGTATTAATGCTTCGAAAGCATTTGGTCGAGAAAATGATATCGTCTCTCCTTTCCAAACTTTTATTAAATATTCCTCGAGCGCGGGCGAACGTGTTTCACAGCGGATACGGAAAGGATCTCAGCGATAGCGCGGCGATATCTTTCCACGAGACAAGACACGTGCAGTCGACTAGACAGTTAGAGCGGCCATGATCTGATCTTTTCCAATCGATTACGCGTGATGCACGCGTCGTTTAGCGATCGACGTCTCGTGGATTGATCGATTTTTCGTCGATTAGGCGTTATAACTAGACGCCGTGAATTATAGGGATACCTAACACGCCGCCCGCCTTGAAAGGGTTGACTTTCAATGTGACAAGCATGAGTTCGTTGGCGTAATATAAAACGCGAATTGCTCTGATGCGATTTATCATATTCAATCATTGCACTGAAAATCAACACGGATTAACATCTAAGTACACAAGCGATATAATAAGTGAAAAATAATATAATAAGTCATTCTTATTGAAAGTAAAAGAAGCCTGTGAGATATAATATAATCAGAAGGTAATAGCTAAAGACACTTAAAACTAAATGTTTGATAACGCATCGACTAGGTTTAAATTGGTAATATTGAGAGTTTAGACAGTAGCCTATTTTCATTGATGTTGCTCAACACAAGGAAGACCAAAAGCGTGCCAACCAAGAAATATCCCGGACTTAGATACGCTAGGTCGGCGCTTAATGGTAAGAGAGGATCGCCTCAATTTCACAGAGGGTCGTTTTTTTTTCCTCGAAGGTCAAATGAACCTTGCCTACAATCCGAGTCATGTGATATTTAGCAGATTTTACGGCTGCCTCCCATAAATCTCCAAAATGAGGCGCATTAGGCAGGATGAAGCTCCAAGAAATTTCCAATTTGTGAAGAAAATTTTTAATCTCGGACTGGACTTGTGAATCATTGTACATGTCGTATAACTCTTGAATTTATCTATGAGCATCCACGAAGGTGATCTGAATATATGCGCGGGTCTATCCCTAGGCGAAATGAAATACTTAAAAGCGGCAATAAAGGTTTCGGACGTAAGGTCACTTACTAACTTTAGATGGACCGCCTTCGTAGCGAAGCACACAAAAAGCGAAACGTACGCCTTGTGATTCCGCGCGTTTCGACGCTTTCCCTCACATAATAAGAGCGGCCCAGCATAGTCTACACCGCAGCGAGAGAAAGATCTAGAGACGTTAACTCGGCTGGCCGGTAATGAGTCCATTAAAGCTTCTGATTGATTAGGTTTAGCCCTAAAATAGGTTACATATTTTTGTATTATTCCACGTACGGTGGATCGCAATGATAGCGGCTAAAAACGCTGGTGCACGAAAGCCATCGTGGCTTGCAAACCCGCGTGTAAGTTTCGTGTGTGTTCACGCTTTATAATACGCTGAATTAATATGTGTTTGCGTGGTAGGAAAAAAAATGGATGGCACGCATTGAACATGAGATTCGAATTTTTTAACCTCCCGCCAACTCACATTAATCCGCTTTCATCTAAGAACGGAAATAGCGATAAAATATCGCTAGAAGCGTTTACAATTTCGTGTTTGACTAGGGCTTTATATTCGCGATAGAACGCTTGCTGTTGCACTGCTCTGCAAATGCAATTTAAAGCGATAGATGTTTCAACGGGGGACACGAAAGTAGATACTGTGTGCTCCCGGTGAGCCTTGGATAATCTTAAACAATACGCTGCGGCATATTTTGTTTAAATTAGAATACTTATTTAGCAAGTCGTCGATGATGCAAGGATGGAAAGTGGAAGCAGCTACGCGGATTTTCCTTTGTTCGGGAAGATCATTGTTTAAACGCGGGAAGACACTGAGCGACCAATGTTCTTCATTCCATTTTAGAAATTCGGGGCCATTCCATCATATCTCAGCGTTGATTATATGTCATAGGGATTTAGCCCTCGCGACAATATATCGGCAAGGTCGGAGGATGCAACATGACGCCAGTGTTTGACTGTTAGGCGCTGAATTTCACTCACTCTGCCACAAAAACTGATCACCGCCGCGAGGGGGAGGTTATCCAATTTAATGCAATTGTTGAGTCCGACCATAAATAAGTCGGGCATTGCGAGAGCTCCAAAGACTCTCTAACCTTGTTGATTAAGCGCGCCAATAGTAAGGCGGCCGATAGCTCTAATCGCGGTAGCGAGACGGTCTTGAGCGGAGCGATATGAGATTTTGAGCACAGTAACTTAGAGTGATGGTTGCGTTGATACCGAGCTTGGCGTGAATGTATGACCCGTTTTGATACAACGTGAGTTCCTGTATCAAGTTTGCAGAGAAATTGAAACGTATCCTGGCACTGATTCCATTGCATGCCCAGAATACATGAATTCGTAGCGTTATCTCTGATGATAACTGGCACACGGTCACGGATTTCTATTTGCACTAGTTCAGGGCAGTTCGAGACCCTTTTGCTTAACTCGAATGCTCCTAATTTTAATAGTTGAATAGTTTCATCGCGAATCAGTTTTAATTCGTCGATTATATCTGCTCCGGTGAGCATGTCGACATAAAAATCTCGAAGGACGCATGCTGAACCGCGAGTGAATTGATGAGCGTGCTGCTCGACCAAATGCTTAAGGCATCTGGTGGCCAAGAATGACGCGGAAGCTGTACCGTAAGTGACGATAGTGAGTTCGTACGTATCAACATTAGCAAAAAGGTTGTTGCGTCAGAGAATTCTCTGCAGGCGCGTCTGAGACGGATGTACTAAAATTTGCCGATACATTTTTATGATGTCGGTGATGACATAAGTGAAAAAACGAAAGCGCAGAATTGAGATCAAATCTTGTTGAGTCGGTCCCACTAGAAGCGTTTAACTAAGCGATACGCCGGAACTGATGCGGCAAGATGCATCGAATACAACACGGATTTTCGATGCTTGCTCAACCGTTTTGAAGACGCAATAGTATAAAAGATAAAACGATATTATTTCTTCCGCAGTGGGTGGCTCTATGCGTCGCATATGCCCCAGCGATACATATTCGTCGAGAAACGCCGCGTATTGAAATTTAAGCGTAGGGTCGCGCTTGAAGCATCTCTCGATGTCCTTCAATCGCTTGTGAGCAGACTCATGCGAATCGCCAATGTTATTTAATATTTGCTCCTTGATTGGAAGCTTGATTGTATATCTACCTTGGGAATTTTAAGACACGTTGTCTAAAAAGTGACGCTCGCAAATGTTTTCCTCCATTGTGTAATTGTGCGGTTGCGTGAAGATGTCGTCCGATTTGCCAGGCACGACTGACATGTTCGTGTAATTCCGCATTAGTTACGGACGCGTGAAACGAGTGGACCTTTGAGGTGGTCGATATAGTACTGCCCAAAGGACCTGCCAAAATCCAGCCTAGTTGCGTTTTTTGGAGATTTGGATGCTCCGAAGACTTGACTTGACCGACGCATATCAGATTCCAAAACAAGTCCACTCCGATTAAAAGATCAATATCCAATGATATGTGAAATCGCGGATCAGCTAAACGAATGTTGTGCGGAAAATTAAATTTGTCCCGCGCCGAAGAAACCGCCGGAATTTTATCAGTAACCTGATCAGTAACGATGCATTCGATAACCGCGGTGTACGAGTTGAGTCGCGATTGTAATTTGATTCTAACCATGTGATTGGACGAGGTTACCGTGCCATTGACGCCGGAGATCGAGACATTTAGTGGACGCGTTTCTAAACCGAGAGCTTCCACAAATTTCTTGGCTACGAATTCGCTTGCGATCCGCAATCCAACAAGGCTCGACATGTCCTGCGCGAGCCGTCGCTGTCGCAGACGAACATAACCGCAATCGAAAGCATGGCTTCTTCGCTATTAGATGATTCTGAGGCATAATTCGCTAGAAAGGAGGGGGAGTTGCATTAGGCGCAACAACTTCCTTATTGATATTGTTAGTTAATGGGTCCGTGGCTGAGAGCATATGAAGCAGCGTATTGTGCTTTGCCTGGTAGACTTTACATTGACCAGAAGTGCATTTGCTTGATGCATGAGAGGAGCGCAAGCAATTGACGCAGAGTTTGCGACTGCGAATTTCTGCGACCTTTTGTGATACTGGAAGTGCCACGAAATTTTTGCAATAATAAATGACGTGTTCTCCTTGACAGAAGTTGCATTTAACGGTGGCCGCGCATGACTGCTTAGCATTTGGCTGCGATTTTGCCTCGACCTTCCTTGTGGAAGTGGAGCCAGCCCTTGTGATAGGCTCGAGCACCTGACATCGGTGAGCGATAAAATCTAACAGCTGTTTAAGCGATGGCAGCTCGTTGCCCGCTAATGAGGATCGCCACTCGCGTAACGTGAGTGAGTCAAATTTTGAGATTAGAAGGTGAACGAGAAGATCAATGCATCGTGGGACACTTCAATGCCTGAAGGGCGTGCAAATGTTTCGTGGCGCTGTCAGAGAGATCGATTGCATTTTCCCTTGTCATGGTCGGCAAATCGAATATGGCACTGACGTGAGTTTGCATAATCACGCGCTTGTTGTCATATCGCTCCCTGAGAATTGACCACGCGACATCGTAATTGACGTCCGACAATTCCAATGAACTGATTACAGCACTTGCGTCGCCGGTGAGTGACGCTCGTAGATACTGAAATCTTTGCGTATTTGAGAGCGAGGCGTTGGAATGGATAACCGAGTTGAATGTATCGAAAAACGGGAACTTATCATATTTGCCGGAGAATGTTGGTAGATTTAGCTTAGGCAACCGAACGTACTACTATCTGATTCGCGAACACTTGAGGAGAACGGAGAAAAGATGGACGATCGCAATGTCGGCGAAGGGGAAATGAGCTGGCGGATTCTACCGGATAACGCATAGAACGCTTCCTCGAAGCTTTCTCGATCGCTTTCGGATTCATCTAATGATTCTAGACGCAATTGCACATCGTTATATTCCGCCCAATATTGCTCGAGTTTCGTTTTCCGCTCTTCAAGTTGAGCCACTATTGACGGGCTAATGGCGACGATTGACTCTACATAAGTTCTGATATGCGTACATGATGCCTTTACGGTCGCGCGCTGTCGCTTAAGTATCGTCGCTTCTGGTTAGTCGACCATCTTGAATGTAAATGCACATGCATTCACGCAACGGACGTAGCGGAGAGAACTTGGTTGGCAACGGAGACAATGGTCTTTCTTACCTTGTTACGCACGCAATTAATCCTCCTAAGAGGGGATGCGATAGATGCCTTCCAGTCGAACGTTGTTGGACGGAAATATTCCTCTCGCAGATGATGTCGTTGAGGAATGACTTCCATTGCACGTCGTCTGGATTGGGTCTTGTTTTCCACCGTCAACAGGATTCCGCTCGTAAAATGTTGATTCTTCGTCAGGATACGACGTAATATGAGCTGGGCTGCTCTCTGATGCTTAGACGTGGGCCTTGCGACTGCTTTATGAATTGTGTGCTGCCGCTGGTGCAACGCTTGCACTGATTGCTGCTACGCTTGTTTCATCTCGATGAGATATTCTTGTTTGACTGTCAAATTGCTGCTCGCCACTTCACTGAAGCCAAATACTTGCGAGAATCCGGTTCGAAGGATCAAAGAAATGTTGGCGATCTTGCTGCGCGCGCGATGAACTCGTAATGGCACGGCCACGCGATCACCATCCAAGCGTTTCCCGCGGTATTAATGCTTCGAGAGCACTTGGTCGAGAAAATGATATCTTCTCTGCTTTCCAAACTTTTATTAAATATGCCTCGAGCGTGGGCGAATGTGTTTCACAGAGGATACGGAAAGGATCTCAGCGGTAGCGCGATACCTTTCCACGAGACAAGACACGTGCAGTCGACTAGATAGTTAGAGCGGCCATGATGATATGATCTTTTCCAATCGATTACGCGTGATGCACGCGTCGTTTAGCGATTGACGTCTCGTGGATAGATCGATTTTTCATCGATGCGATTAGGCGATATAACTAGACGCCGTAAATTATAGGGACACCGAACATCAATGATTAATAAAAAGCTTTTAATAGTCGTAAGATGTTGTGAATCATACATTTTATTAATATTAAACTAGTACTTATAATGTTTTTGACGGTAGAGTCCTTTTCAGTAATTATCGTTAAATTCAAATACATAGAAAAAAAGTTAACTTGTAAAAAGTATTTGGTGAGATTATCTACATTACAATACACGATAATGCGAGTATAGAATTACAATTACAAATCGGTTTGATCGTTAGATATGTAAACATATTAATGTAGATTGCCAGATCATATCCATTCAGTTTCCAACGAAAATTATGTCCATTAAACTTCCTATAGTAATTATTAAGAAATTAGAGTTTGAAATATCATGTAAATGTTACAATACATAGTTAGGACTTACATGAATCTCATGGATGGAAGTATCTAATTTTAAATAAATGAAATCTAAACAATTTATAAGTAATTATTATAATTAATAGAAGTTTATTTTTTAAAAACATTTTAAAAAATCAACTCAGTATCAGTGCGCTCCTCACTCTGATGAAGTGATAAGATTCACGAAACGAATTGGCAATGGATAAAAATGGCGATAACCCGCAAACCTTTTGGTATTTTTGAAGATAATACTCGTGAAACCCTAAAAACATCAACCCTATCAACATTTAAAAAAAATATTTAATAAATTAAAAGTATTTAGATTTATTAAATTATTAATGGTAATATGAAAATTCTTTCATTATATGTATTATATTGTTCATTATATGTATTATATTGTCCAATCATTTAAATTAACGGAATCAGAATGATGTGATGTAAGTATAAGTTTATTTAATAATGATAAACTAAAAGATTAAAAGATTCGAAGTGGATTCTGATGTAAGCAGCGTAAGGGAAAAGTAAAAATAAGATAGATTCTAGAGATAAAGATTAGATTATTTTGATTAGATTTCGTTTGAGGAAGTTGAGGATAGGAAAGCTCTAAATTTTAATAGATTTACTAACTCTAAATAATTTAAGGATTGAGGAAATTGGAATTGAGTATTTGGAGGGAAAAATTTTTCTAAATTGTGGGAATTTGAAAGGTCAGAGTAGGAAATTGTAAATTATTAATGGCTGAGGGAGAGGATTGTTAACAGTCAGTTCAGATTCTAAAGGAATTTCAGGAGGTTTCAGAAAAGGGAAATGAAAAATTTCAGGATGATTGTTATTTTGATTTGAAGAAATAAATGAGGAATATGAGGATTGGAAGGATGAGAAGAGATGTTATATTAACTTGAGGAGAAGAAATAGATTGAGTTAATGAAGTAGAGGAAATTGAGGACAGATTCAAAAAATTAGCAAGGGAAATAGAATCGGAAATGTTTTTATATTCTAGCGCGTTTTTATATTCTTGTTTTTCTATTTTTTTAATGACTATTTTTCTAATGATAATAAAATGTTCAAATGTTCTGGCTATTAATTTATTCGACAGTCGTAGGATTATTTTGAGAGGCATCTTTTTTCCTGTCTATTCTGTTTATTCTTAATTTGTTTAGTTAATTTTAATTTCTGGAAGCGCATTGGCATTTATAATTAAAGAGATAAATACACGATTGTATTTTAAGAGCGGATCTTAAAATTTATTTTTGAATAAATATATAGTTGGTTCTTTTCTTAAATTCAGGAAAATATCCAGAAACGTTAGGTAATTGACTTTCAGGTTGAGGATCTCTTTCATAATTCACTTCATTATTTAGATCAATGATCTGAAAGAAATTTGCTCTCTTAAAATTAACATAAAATATTTCTGAATGTTTTTACACTACTAGGATTTTCTCGCATCTTAATTTATACTATCGATTTCCTCATCTTTTGATAGAAGAGAGGAATATGAGGTTCAATTGTTCTTAGACATCGAATGAACTGAATTTCTAGGGGCGCCGAGTGGCTCGTTGCTCAGTTGACTCGCTATCTGGATTCCCACCTATTCTCCGTATATGCGATTTTTCGTGTTCGCCATTCGAATTCGTTAAACTATAGTCGAGGTCTCTTCGAGTGACAAACTCTAAAGAGTAAGAATGCTACTACTATCAAATGCAAAACATAAGCGAGCCTCTGCCCCCAAAGAAATTCTAAAGCTAAACTGAGATATATATATAGTACTGTGATACCCAATAATAGGATCGGAAACCTATACCAAGGAAATTTACCAAGACTAACTGAATTTCTATCGTTAGTTTTGAAAATCGTCCTCCATCGTCGATCTTACCTGCGGTGTTAGATATTCGATTCCTCTATTAATTATTGTTTTTTTTGTTTCAATCATCTATTTAAACAGGAATAAAATTATCACGCAATTAACATCATTCTTCTTTCTCACGGCTGACCAATTCTCGGTTCGATGGTAACATTTTTATGAAAGAAAAGAATCGTTAAGAATTCTCCAGATACAACAACGAAGTATTTAATATTTTATGTCAATATGTGCCATAATAAAGTATAAAGTAACTCGAAAAATATGATTCTTTGATATGATTCTTTATCTTAATACTTTTATATACAGAATAATTAAAGAAATCATGTCATGCAAAAGAACTATATGATTCTGTTTAAAAAATTAAGGGAATATTGACCTGATTTTAAGAATATCTCGAAGTTAAGGTCACTTTTCTCTCTTGTAACTTTTGTCTGAAACATTTTTGTCTTAAACTTAAGGATTTTGAGTTAAACTTCAGAAACTGGGACCTCACCAATTCCAATAACTTTGACATATGTTGTCAAGATCATAACTCTAAGTTATAGCTCGGCGATCTCTTATAAATCGTCGTTCATTGTTAAAAAGTTATTAATAAAAGAACTTACTTTCTTTTCTTAGGAGCGTACGATTTCCACACGAAGTGATTTCCTTGCCCCTGCTTGGGGAAGCGCGACTTCCATCTGAAGTGACTCTCACCCCATCTCCCCCTTGTTTAGAGGCGAACGACTTCTGTATTTGTACTGTTGCACATGGGTTTCGACTTTCCATGTGAATCTATTTTTTAAAAAGAAATGAAAAACGTTCAATTTAACTTTATTTATTAATAATTTTTTAATGAATAAGCGATAGTTAAAATTTGTGGAAGATCACTCAGGATCATGATCTTGACAACTATGTCAAGGTCATTGGAATTGGTGAGATCGCCCATTTTTTAAAGTTTTACCGGATTTAAAATGTTCTATTTGTATTAAAATGAACTATTGCATATTGCATATATAATGGACATGCATATTAAGAAACAAAAATATATGAATTATTATAGAAAATTTATCGAAATAAGTTTAAAAACATTTGCTATATGGAGACTTAGTTTAGAGTCTTATTTTAATATTAATTATTAAATTTATATTATTAATATTCATCATTAAATATTGCAATTTTAAAATCTAATATCTTTCCAACAAATTATTATTTCTAAATTATTACTTTCTACCGTTCCTAATAGTGACGGTAACAGTAACGAGATATTTTTTTGTAATGAGTAAACGGGTGGTGACAGTAACAAATTATTTCTATAAAGTTACTTTTTTTATGAAATGTTTCTAATCTTGCTAATTATGTATTGTATAAAATTTTAAACGATTAGCTGCTAGTCTACGATTAGCTGATCTCGTTTAAGTTAAAATAAAATGTACGCTCAGTATCGCATTATTCGCGGTGCGCGCAAGCACTACTGTGTCTTCTATTCGATATGTTCTGATTTCGAAAAAAGGATGTTAAAAGAAGAGTACTAAACAAACATTTAAAATGATCCAAAAGATTTATAAAAAGAATTAATTTGAACAAACAATTTTCGATGGCATGTCAATTTCGTGAAGGAAGAAATTCCCACAACCTCTCACTTATGAAATCTAGCATATCATTGGAAAATTTTCATTTGATGTACTTATATTCATTTCCAATGTAAATTAACTTTAATTTTGGTTCAACTTACTCTTCAGCTTTTCCTAATTTTTAGAACTAGAAAAGATAAAGAATAAGTTGATTAAAGTTAATCTACATTGGAAATGCACATTAATGCTTTATTCCATAAGCTCTTATAAAGTTTGTAGGCAGATATAAACCGACTTTAAAATTTTATAGCGATATGTTGTTCTTTTGAATTCATGACGTACTGAAAAAAAAAAAGAGAGATTATGCCGGATTATTCCTAGTCAGTTCTCATAGTGACTCCTTAAGACAGAACTTAAGATGGTCTTGAATATAAGAACTGACTATGAATATTGGTTTTAGATATTCATAATCGGATCTTATATTTAAGACCATCTTAAGTGCAGTCTTAAGATGTTATGAATCAATCAGAGGGCCGCATTAGCGACTTAAGACATTACTTAAGACGGTCTTAAAATAAGAACCGACTATGAATACCAGTCTTAGAGTTAAGCGTCTACAATGAGCAATAGCAGTAAAGGCTGTAGACAGGAAGTAAGCTGGTTTTCCGGCCTAGCCAGAAATGGTTGATCGATCAACATCAAAGCAATGATTCAATCGCTCAACATAAAATCGATGTTAATTCAACATTAGCGACATTGAATCAACATTAATTTGATGTTAATCAATCAACTATTTCTGGCTAGGCCAGAAAATCAGCTTATTCCCGACGTATTTACAGCCTTTATTGCTACTGTTCATTGTACTACTAGAAATAGAATGGAGCGTTGAACGTGAAACCAGCATCTGTGCGAGAAAGAAAACTAGAGTTCCAGTTGACTGTAATGCGCATGTGCTTAACTTGTTTGCCCGCATTTCACTTAATTTCTGAAATATTTTATGTAGACATCAGTTATGTGACAACATATAGGTTTATATGTTATTGATATTTAATATATAATATTTAATATATTGATTGATGTATTATATTTATTTCATTTTTTTTTAAAAGGTTTTTCTGAAAAATAAAAAATTTTGTGAAAAATTTTGTTATTTTGTAGAATTTATAAGAATATTTGAGCCAATTTTACTTTAACCTTATATGCATTCTTTTATTAAAGTTTATTCTAATATTAATTTATTATATACAATAGATTAAGTTAATTTTATTATCATTTTGTCTAAGATACATACAATCTAAAATCTCTGAAATTAACAATATCAATATATAAGAATCACTAAAACAACTCACACAAATGACAGTACTGACTCATGCGCATTGCGAATATTTGAGACTGTCTAGCTTTCTCTCTCGTATAGAAACAGATGTTGGCGACGTTTAGTATAGATGGCATAGGTAATTCCACTTTCAGTAGTATATTATATGTTCTAAAGAGAATCTCTTCACGAAAATCTCTGGCATGCTATCGAAAGATGTTTGGTCGATTTAATGTTTCATTTCCATAAAGTTTTTTTTACATTTCGAACTTGTTTGATCGTTGTAGAATTTTAAAACAAAATTCTGTAGCGGTTGCTCTTTTTTTTCAATTTATAATGTATTAAATTAATAAGCTATGTAAAATATGCGATCAACTAATTGTAGATTATTTAAATTTTATATATAAGCTAAGAATCACGGATATTCGGGCAATAATTTATAGATGGCGCTACTGATAAAATAATCAATTTCAAAATTTATGGATCGCAATGTGTATATAATGTACAAAATAATATACAATATATTTCATTCAAACAATAAAAAATTTTTACAATAGGTATTAACTTTTTTCTGATCTCAGAGAGATAAGAATAATTTTCATCTTGTAAGTGAGAGAGGTATTTGATAGAATTAAAAAAAAATATTTTTTTATTATTAAGTGTTCTTATGCAAGTTAGGTGAATAATTTTTAATTTACACACGCACACGTACACGACGCACGTATATATTTGTTTTAATTCGAGAAAATGTTTCTAATGTGTATATTAATTTTAGTAAGTAATAGGGATTCGTATAAGGAACCAAGCAGCCATGTTGCTACTGAAAGATACTCACCTGTTCGTCGGGCATCGGAAGGATCGGGTGCACCTGGACCAGGCATACAAGCACTTCAGCAAGAATATCAACAGTTACAAAGATTAGCATCACCTTCACACAGTCCTGCGAGTATTCCTGGTTCTCCTGTTCATGAAAGAGGTGTAGCAGCAATTACGCAAGGTATTTTTTTTTATAGAACGTTTTGCTAATATAATATGTAATGCACATTATTATAATTTTTCAATATAAATAAACAAATGAAACCATATTTAGACAAGGTGATGCCTAATAATATTCTCGTGTAAATTTTACAATTTCCAATTCATGCAAAATGCGCACCGATTACATTGCCGACATTTAAAATAAACTTTCTTTTGTACCATAAACTGGACAAAGTAATTTTTATAAATTTTTATCACGCTAGATAACATATATGAAGATAGAAACGAAATTGCTCTATCATGTCACGTTTTTGAAAAAATTGAATTTAAAAGTGCTGAAATTATCATTTATTGATATCTACCTTTGAATTAAAATATTTGAAAAATGTGACAAAATAGTGCAATTTTATTTGCGAATTTGTTTTTAGTGACAATAATCTATAAATCACCTAGTATATTGGCGATTTTATGCAAAAGTTATAGTTATAATTAAAGGAAAGGAACTTATTCTAAATCCATAAGTAATATTTCTTTTTGAGGAATTCCGAAGGATTTATAAACGGTGTAGAATTGGCTTGAAATTTCAATACTAGATTCCTATATATGTTCCTATATATGTCAATATAAACATAATATCTATTATTTCAACCCAAGTACAGCTATAATTTTTTCTTCAAAAAAATTATTACATAAAAATTATTATATCACAAAATTTACTTTGTTACTTAAATGATATGTGTATACTATTCGTATAAAAGATTTAACTGGCGCAAAGATAAGATTCTATTTTCTCAACCTAAGTGATATATATATATATATATATATATATATATATATTGATCAAAAAGTTTCCGGAATTACCACCAGGTAATGCTCTGAGCCAGCTGATTTGAGTTCTGTTTTTTTGGTTAGGTTGCCACATCTATCATTGACATTCCCACCAAATTTTATCGTCATAGCTTGACATTTGTAAAAGTTACGCCGTCTTGAGTACATCTATTTCTGCACGTATTTTCGATTTTTTACAGTTTTAAAAATGGAGTTGAATTTGCAACAACGAGTTTGTATTAAATTTTGCGTTAAAAATGGATTCAATGGCGTGAAAACCTTGGAAATGTTGGGAAACTGTTTCGGCAGTGATACTCTAAAGAAAACAGCCATTTATGTGGCATGAAAAAACATTACAGGGAACGCGTTTTAACAGCCGAAAGGAGGTAATGGAAAAATCGAAGACGGTTCTGATGGCTACCGACAATAGAGTTCCAGAAATATTTCAAGCGCTGGCATAAGTGCGTTGCAGTTGATAGGGAGTACTTTGAAGGGGACAATATCAGTTTTGATGAAGAAAATTTGTATTTTTCTGAATGAATTCCGGAATTTTTGATCAAGGCAGTATATATGTATATATATATATATATATATACAATGTATATATATTTATGTAAAAGATTTGACATCAACATTTGATGCCAAGTTAAATCCCATATTAAATTAAATAAAGAATACAATCCAGTTAGTATTATCTTTAATTTTTTTGCGATAAAACTTAAATATGTATCTTTATATTCCTATATTATCGAAAACAACGTGCAGATATTGGTTTCGCCGGTTCAATGACGACAATTTTGACCTGAATGACAAGAAGCGTGAAAATCGGCCCAGGAAGGTTAAGGACTGTCAATTGCAGGCTCTTTTGGATGAGGACGATACCCAATCGCAAAAAAATTGCTTGCCGAGCAATTGGGTGTTTCTCAAGCAGCCATTTCCATGCGGCTACATGTCATGGGGAAGGTTCAAAAGATCGGAAAATGAGAGCCGCATGAACTGAACGATAGGCAGATGGAGCGATGCCAAAACACATGCCAAATTCTGCTTGCCAGACAAAAAAGAAAGTCGTTCCTACATCGGATTGTGACAGGCGATGAAAAGTGGATCTATTTTCAGAATCCTAAACGCAAGAAATCTTGGGTTGATTCCGCCCAACCATCAATATCTTCCTCAAGACCAAATCGCTTCGGACGGAAGACGATGCTGTGCGTTTGGTGGGATCAGGAGGGTGTCATCTACTACGAGCTGTTAAAACCTGAAACTGTTAATGCTCACCGCTACCACCAACAACTAATCAAATTGCACCGTGCTCTGCGTGAAAAAAGGCTGCATTATCGGAAAAGACATGACAAGCTGATTTTCCTCCACGACAATGCATCATCGCACACATCAACAATGGTCCAAAACTACTTGGAGACACTCAACTGGGAAGTGCTACCCCATCCCGCTTACTCATCAGACCTGGCATCTTCTGACTATCACCTATTTTCGTCCACACGCTCGCTGAGCGGCACTTCGATTCTTACGAAGACGTCCGAAAATGGCTTGATGAGTGGTTTGCCTCGAAAGATGAGGAATTTTTGTGGCATGGTATACACAAATTGTCCGAAAGATGGGAAAAATGTATAATTAGCGAGGGCAAGTACTTTGAATAAATTTGTTTTTGCTTCCTAGGAAAAAAAAATGTGTTTTCTGACTAAAAAACAGCGGATGGTAAAAAGTAAATAAATGCGCATGCGCTAGCATATGTGCTTGATTATTATATGCTTGGGAAGTTAAGACACGACTTTTACGAAGATTAAAACAAAAACGGAGATTCGACTGTACTAACAAGTTTGCACTGTAAGACAAGTTTTACAACTGTCCAGAACTAATTTGATTCTCCAAAAATATGTTGTAAAACACGAAAATCTAAGAGATACTATTTCTTTATGCGCTAACTCATGTTTAAGGGGTGAAACATCTCTTTGAAAAGAAACGATATTTTTCTTTCGAGCTGAATATCATTGGAAGATATAAAAGATGGAAAAAAATTTTTTAAACATTTTTTAAACAAAAGTTGTGCGATTTCAAGAATATTTTAAAGTTATAAAGGGAAAAAAAATTAAAAAAATTTTTTTGTTTAACAAAATACCCCCACCGTAATTTTCTTAAATTTTCAATTTTTTTTTTACCAAATTAAAGATTATTTTTTTACAAATTCAGCCATGTGTAATAAAGTTATGATATATCATTTTCGAGAATTAATTATTAACGTTTCCATATGTACGCTATCCAAGCTCATATGCGTAAGTAATTGTCATCGAAACGATAAATCAATGAATAAGGAAATTGACATGATACTTGTAACATTACAAATTATAAATAATGTTAAGAGTTATAATAATTTTTATTATTTCTTCTTAAAGTGAGTAAAACTTTTTTATTCATCCCTGTACATTATTTCCTTAAGATTATTCTCTTAAAGTTATTTTCAGTTTTATGCTTTAAAATCTTATTTATTTGTCGTTTACGTAATAATTTCAAAACATATATATTATACTAATTAGTAATGAAATAAGTTGTAAATGTTTATACACAATAAATTTGTATTTTGTGTTCATTATATTTATTACAATAATGATACTCCATGAAAAAATGTTTTAAACATCATGACTTCTTGCACCATGAACATTTTACTACAGCTATATTACTGCAACCTTCGATATCACATATTGAATTTTTCTCAAAATTAAATTTTGCTGGATTTTCAAATTCTTCTGGTCTTTCATTTATATAACCACTTTTAAACCATAATAGAATATTTAAATAAGTTGTGATATTGTGGGGATGACAATTGATTATATATCAGAGATTATAATTTTATTATATTATTTTGTTCATGTAAATTTATATTACTTTCCAATAATAAAACAATATCTGAAAATCTTTTAGCAAAATTTTTCTAAATTCGTAAACATCTAATGGTTGTATTTTCCCATACCTTCAGATTTAACATCTGCAGGAAAACATATTACTATGATTATACCTTTCGGTATAATCATAGTAATATGTTTTCCTGCAGATGTTAAATCTGAAATAATATTGGGACAATGTTCAGTCCATGAATCGATAAGAAGAATGCTATTAGAATCAATATTTGGAAAATAAGCTTCTTCTAACCATATTTTAAAATGTAAGAAATATACATGTTAAATTAATAATTATTTGACTGTTATGAGAGACTGTTATTTTAAATAAAATATAAAATATAAAATCATAGAAATAAGATTTATAATTTATATTATTTCGTTTATGCAAATTTATATTTACTTTTTAATAGTAAAACAGTGTCTGAAAATGTATTGTAAAAGGAAATTTATTGAATTATCTGAAGTTTTCAGATTTTGATGCTTTTACAATAACATTTGGTGTAAATAAGGTTTCTTGTACTCTTGGTCCAAATATATTAGTTTCTTTCAATACAATAAATAAAGATGACAGCAAATTTCCATTACACGATGTTAAATTGTATGGTGTATGAGTGTATTGTTGATGATATAGCTTGCACAACACACTCTACTTTTTTTACTCCTTCATTAGACAATGACCTTTCAGAATAAATTTCCAATTGGAAATGTTGGTGATCTTGCAGCGTTCGTTGCATTTGTAATGGCGCGTGATCACCGTCCAAGTGTTTCCCGTGGTATGATTGCTTCGTGATATGAGGGCACTTGGTCGAGAAAAATGAGATTTTCTCTGCTTTCCAAATTTTTATTGAATAGACCTCAAACGCGGGCGAACGTGTTTTACAATGAACATGGAAAGGATCTTAGCGATAGCGCAGTAATACCTTTCCACGAGACGCGTGCAGTCGACGACAGTTAGAGCGACCGTAATGATCTGATAGGTTTTCAATCGATTACGCGTGACGCATGCGTCGCTTAGCAATCGACATCAGATTGATCGATTTTTTTATCGATGTGATTAGACGATGTAACTAGACGCTGTAAACGATAGGGATACCGAACAGGAAACCACTTTGATCAGAATTAAAAACATTTTCAGATTCGAACTGTTCGATAAGTGGTTTCACTGTTTTCAGAAAATCATTAGTTGTATTTATTTTGCGACTCAACGGAATCTTCTATTGTTCATCTAGTTACAAATTTCATAATTTTTCTTTCGAAACAATTTGGTGAGTCTCTTTGATTGTTGATACCCAACTGTGAAATGCTTTAAATATAGGATTTAAATTTCCTATTTCTTCTTTAGCTTGTAAAGCGCACTTTTATAGATCGATATCATGAACTGTGAATCTTGATTCACAGTAGTAAATTTATCATGTGTTAAAAAATTTGGAGATGTAAGATAATTTTTCTATATGATTTCCACCTGAATGTAATTGTTCTTCCCATTGTCTTAATTAATTCAGATGAAACTTTTCTAAATTTATTTTGCACTGATTTTAACGGACGATTCCTTTTGTTTTTAATTTTTTCATTAATGTCCCAATTCCTCCAATACTCAATAGTTCATCTTTTATAAGAACTGTCAAAATCTACGTCATCATTTGAACATTGAGGATTAGAATTTAAATCATCTTCACTCCATGCTTCTTCATCATCTTCAATTATTTTAGAATTATGTAGTTTATAAAGTTCTTGACAATCGAGATAGATTTCTTCTGTTACTTCCAATCTATTATAGTGAAAAATGCTATCTAGCATTAATTTTCTAGCAATAATTTTTGTATATTTTCTTTTAATTCTATGTCTGCTTCAATTACTGGTATTTCTATTATATTGAACTTATAGATGTTAATAAAAGTCTAACAACATTAAGCGGATTGATAATCCATTTCCAAAGATTAAATTTGGCTTTGAATCATAATATAAAAACAATTTAACAAATTGCACAGATATGATTATGACAAAACTGCTACACTGACTGAACGTAAAACTGCTATTCTTGATGAATATTCTTATACTGTCTATTTGTTACTTATCTTGAATGTATACATAAACTTATATCCTAAATTACCGCTCAGTTCTCTAATCATTTATTATCATTCAGCAATAAAGAGCACTACGGAACTATTCGCTGAATGGCGTACTTTCCGCATCGCTCCCTATGTTGCGAGAGCGGACATCATTCTATTGAGCGAAAATTTTTTTTCATAAACTTCGGTTCGACAATATCTTCATTCAATCAAGTCACAGACTATTTACAACTGTATCAATGTCAAGCAGTATTTCAACAAATTTCATCCGATTCACGCCTTCTCCAAGTAGCCTCTCAATGAACTGCACTCCTTCTACTCCGTGTCCACATTCGAATGCAAGATCTTCGCCATTGTCTAATCCGATTGCTGTTGGTTCATTTATAGAATTAGATCGATGTCATTAATAGTAATTCTAATTGCACGTTAGAAAATGAATATTTAAATGATAAGCCGAGTTTAGCAGAAATGTCAGATTCAGTTTTCGGACATTGTACTCCATTAAAAAGTGGCCGAAGAAAAAAAGACGAGATTAAAAGGAGGTTTACAATGTGAGAAAAAAATTGGTTGCAGTTGAGGAGGAACAAATAAAAGCAACAATTAACAAAAAGAAAACAATTCGATTCAAAGAAAAAGAAACGAACTTTTAAAACACTTTTTTATGAAAATGTAATTATGTAATATAATATTATTAATAATAAATTTTCATTTTTACATATACATGTTTACTTTGTACACTTTATTTACTTTGTATACTTTAATCCTTTTGTATACTTTAATCCTTTTCTTTTATTAATATTATTATTAATATTATTTTATATACTTAATTTATAAATATAATTTCTTTTTTCAACTGCTTCTTGAGCTACAGATAGATCTTCAGATGTTTCCAGTTCAGATATTCCAGTCGGAACAATAAGATATATGAAAAGATGTTTTAAGTAAAATTTGTATAGTTTTTGCACTTGAGGAATTCTTCAGACGTGAGATTTTTTAACAATTCAATGTAATTTTAAATGCAATAATTTAAAAAAATTTATTTTTTAAAGATACCAATCTTATACAATAATTTTATTATAAAAGAATGGATTTGGAATAAAATTCATTCAATTATCTTAAAAATATATATTTACAAAATCTAAATACACACACGTGTAAAAACTATACAAATTTTACTTAAAACATCTTTTCATACCTTGTTGTTCAACGACAATTACGTGAGCATGGATAGCGTACGGAAGCATTAATAATTAATTCTAGAAAATGATATGTCATATTGTAATTTTACAATTGCACACATTACATGGCTGAATTTGTAAAAAAATAATCTTTAATTTGGTAAAAAAAAAATTAAAAATTTAAGAAAATTGCGGGTGATGAGAGTATTTTGTTAAACAAAAAAATAAAAAAAATTTGTTTTTTTTATAACTTTAAAGTACTCTTGAAATCAATTTTTGTTTAAAAAATTTTTTTCCATCTTTTCTGACGATATTTGACTCGAAAGAAAAATACTATTCTTTTTCAAAGGGATGTTTCACCCCCTTAAATATAAGTTAGCATATGTATAAAAAAATACGTATAAAAAAATACGTGTCTCTTAGATTTTCGTCTCTTAGATTTTTACAACATATTTCATGGAGAATCAAATTCCGATTCCGGACAGTTGTAAAATTTGTAAAAATTGATCATTCGTACCTTTAATATTGAGATTAAATATTTAGAATGTAGATGATGTTATCTGAGCATAATTGATTATTTAATTAATCGGAATGTAGAGCACTTATTTGAATTGATTTATAATATTTGTACCTCCAAAAATTGAAAGCAATAATTAATTCAGACAAATTATATTTCTTGGATAGGAAAATCTATGAACAATTCGAGCCTTTTTATCATCTTGTACCTATGGAAGAGGGGAAAAGAAGATAGTTGAAAGAAGAATAATGCGTCGAGTATCATTTTTATTTATAACATCGTATTTGAATAGGACGCGAATTACCCTCCAGTTTTCGATTGGAATTTCGGAGATAATCCGTGGGGATGATCTAGAGGGCCTCGTGGGACTTTGTCCAGTCATTCTATGGAATGCGAACTTATTTTATTGACTCGATATTTGGAGAAATAATCAATTATGGATTCAATGAGGCGGAACGTGTGGAAGAGAAGAACTGCGCTGCTCCGGGCGCGGTCAGCCCCTTTTGACAAACGAGAGGAATAGGAAAGGAAGGACTACGAGCGCAGTCAACCTATGGAAAGAAAGAAAACTTTAAGAATATGTGTACTTTCCAAAGATTCTATTCAGAGATATTCCATGGTCTTGCTTGATTCTCATAGTATGATATTTTCGGAAATAAATTCCGTACGAAGTGGTTTGGAGTTAGAGTGAATCCAGCACGAAGGAATGGAAAATGAATCCAATTTGACGATTTTCATAGCGCTTACATAGATTGGTGTTTGCGATTCGGGAGGCAAGGAAGCTCTGTTTTTTGCAATCATCAAACACATTATCATATTTTTTTGTTTGTGCTTATCTCGAGGTTTAGAGAGAAAATACCCCCTCAAAAAAAATCGGTTTTTTTTTCTTTCGAAACGAATATCATCGGAATTGTAAGAGATAGAAAAAAATTTCCAGAATGAAAATTGAATGGCTTCAAGATATGACTTCACATTAAAATTATAATAAAAAAATTTTTTTTATTATTTTATTATTATACTTGCGCGCCCATATATACCGTGCATTTATGTACAAGCGCTGAATTTATACCGTAGGATTTCGAATTTCGCTTTAAAATTTTAGAGACATATTGGGAGTTCAAGATGACAAAGCTGCTAGGCATACTTGTCAAGCGAGTGAGTATGATTGGTTCTTGCTTGTGAATCCAATCATGTTTAATTGTTCGGCGACCAACCCTAGCCGCTTTGTTGACTTGAACGCGCCCATTCTCTCAAAGAGTTTTACTATGGATTTATGAAAAAAAATTCATTTTTTTAAGTATACTATATTAAGTATACTCCCTACAAAGCAGAATCTTAATTTGGTATGAGATTTAATTTTGCATCAATTGTTGTGTGATATCAAATCTTTTATACGAGTAATACATAAAATTTTATGGAATTGAAGTCAGTTGTTGGTATCAAATCTTTTATACGAATATATCATTAGAAATAAGTAAATAACAAAGATATTATATGGATTTTATTTTTTAATTTGATAGAATTTAATTTGGTTCATTAAGATTGTAACATTTAGATTTTAATTTTTAATTTGGTACAATAGTTTCTTTAAAGGTATAATTTCGATAGAGAATTAAAGCTGCCATTTTTGATAGGAATAAGAAGACCTTTTATAAGAATATCTTTGAAGAAAAAAGATAAAACTTTTTTTACTTGGGTTGGAATAATAAAAAGATAACGTATCACTTAGGTTTTATTTGAGAAGCGCGTATATTCTCAGCATCTTTTTTTACCTTCTTTAAAAAGGTAAGTTTATACTGACATCACACCTATTCTTTACAACAAGTGTGTGTGTTTTGTGTGTAATAATTATTAAATTTCAATTTAAAATAATTGTAAATTCTACAATTTGGATGTAAAAAAGTCCCACTTTTATATTACAATTAAAAGATGATGGGAGATCATCATCTTTTAATTGTAATATAAAAATATCAAGTTAAATATCAAAACACTATTTTTCAAGGAATCATGATTTCCGAAAAAGAATTAAAGCTGTTATAACTTAGTTGAAATAGGTAATTTTGGAGGAAATAGGTAATAATAGGTAGTTTTTTTCTACAAGCACTTTTTTTACTTTCTGTAGAAAGATAAATTTGTATTGATAGTTTATATAGAAAATCAAATATTAATCTTTTTTTTTTTAGAATTTATTGCCACGTATTGTTTGAATTCTGATGTAGAGTATTGGCATTTAATAGAATTAAGGAAATCCTGTCAGAACGATTCAGATCGTTTTCCTATATGATTACTATAATTTTTTAGAAGATTTTTCAATAAAACATTTACTCGAAAATTATATATTTTAAATATACCTGGACTCTTATTCTGTAACTGTTTTACACATCTAGTGTCGTTGCGCAGCTTTTTCACCATATAAAATATCTGCGCAACGACACCGACAATTGTCGGTAAGCATGTAAAAATAGTTACAGAATAGGGGTTCAGGTATATTTAAAATATATATTAATATATATAAAATATATATTAAATATATAATAATTTTCGAGTATGGCAATACTACCGCTCCGTTTAAAATAAAATCATTTAAATTAATTTCAAAAAATAGATTTTCATGTGTTTGGATGAGATTTGAAGGGGGCCTTATATATCCTTTTTTTTGTGAAACTGTTTTTATATAAGAAAAGAAAAATTAATTTCTTTTTTAAAGGAAAATTAAAAAGATACAATTACTTGAGTCAGTAAAAATATCAAGAAAAATATCAAGACAACAGTTATCTGCATTTCCGAGGAATAATAATAATTAATAAATACCAGCGTATAATTTTGTTTCTATCCGATTTTAATTATTCTTTATATTTGTTATTTTATTTATTTATTCTTTATATTTGTTATTTTAAAACAAAATTAAGTTATACATAAAGATCAAGGACAAATAAATTGCATTGTTATTATTTCCTAGCTTAGTTAATAAATACCAGCGTATAATAATGTCCATTTCTATTTTATCTCTTTTTATTAACTTATAAATAAATAGAGATTGAGAATGATCAAATTATTTCGTCGTTATCTTTTTCGTCATTTATATTTTTAAGCTTACAAGGGGAACATGCTAGTACCCATGAATTTGGGTGCCAATTGATAACTCTATAAGTCAAAAAAACTATTCTGTGTTCGATAATTTTTCTATATAGGCCTTAGTTTTCGAGTTTTTAAGTTTTGAAGATCGGCTGCGCTTTGGACGGCATAGATGAGCTATTTCGTTAATATGATTCGCAAGCAATACGATGAACTCGCATTTTTTAATTTCCTACGTGAGCTTAAAGTTTACGCATTTCTAACCAATTCTAACCATTTGTGCTATACTGCTTGCGAAACATGTTATGCGTGATCTATAATGGCAGTAACAACAGTGGATGAGACAGTAAGAGTAAGAAATTGATCACAATCGATTATTTTCCTCATATTTGATTGTGTCCAATTTCTTATAGCCTCATCCACTTGTTATTGCTATTATAGATCATGCATTAATGAAACGATTTATCTACCCAAAGTGCAGCTGATTTTCGCAACTTAAAAATTAAGACTTATATGGAAATATCGGATGCAGAATTTTTTTTATCTGTAGAGTTACCAAAAAAATTGGCATTTAAATCCAAGGAACCAGCTCCGGGGTGCCCCTTGTTAGTTAATAAATACCAGCATGTAATTTCTATCCGATCTACTTTTATTAAATATTAAATTATAAACAAATGAGGATCGAGATCGAATAGATCGCTTTGCCATTATCATCTTCTAGCTTAGTTAACAAATATCAACGCATAATTTCGTTTTCGTTTGACTTCCTTTTCTTCTTCTTTTATTATAGGCTTTGCTTATTTTTCTTGACGCGTTATGTTTAGGATTCTCTATTGATGACGATTTCTAATTCATCTTTTTGGTGGCCTTCTAGGGAGTCGATTACCTACCGGTCTATGGTTTCTTTCTATCTTTATTAAACGTATGTCTGTCCTTCCGATATAATTGTTTCATTCCTTCTTCTGATTCTTGATGAACTTCACGATATCTGACACTCCGCATTCCTCCTTGATTCTTTGTTTCTCACTCTATTGGCCGCAGCACAGACGCATGATACATAAGGGAATCAATTAATCGAAATTCTTTTTTTCCATAGAATGGGAGGTAAGGAAAGATACTGATTAGTTGATTTGTTTATGCACTATTTTATTATGCAGTATGCAAAAATCTGTGCTGCGGTCTTATTTCTTCTGGTTCTTCCGGTTATCATTCGTAGGATTCGCATTTCTATAGTGCGGCTAAGTTGTTTTATCCTCTTTGTTTCTGCACGTGTTTCGTATGTCAATATGGATCTGATAGTTGTCTTGTACACTCGAATCTTACTTTCTATTGTTAGTTGTTGATTCTTCCAGAAGATATCTCTCAATATTCCTGATACTCTTACTTCTTTAAGTGTTTGTTGCTTGACGTCTTTTTGCAAGTTTCCACTGTTAGATGTATTGGTGTCTATGTTTGACCTCTATTTATTAAATATGCTATAAACAAATAGAGATCGATGTCGAATAAATCACTTTTTCATTATCATTTTTTAGCTTAATTAATAAATATCAGTGTATAATTTCGTTTCCTTCCGATCTCCTTTTGTTAAATAAGTTATGTTATATAAAAAGTGCAAAATGGCTGCGTTTGATATTGGTGCAGTGTTTTCGAAATGAATGCATTTGATCATACGCCCCTTGCGCCACTAGCGCACTCGCATCAAAACCTCCAATTGTACATTCTGACTAGTCGATGACGAACATAATGATGGCGTATTTTAATCTCAAAAAGTGACAGATCCGAACTTTGTGTCGAAATATCTTCTCTATCTCATAAGGCACATAGAAATAAAAATAAAAGCACTTTTATTACACAATTCGAGTGGATGCTATCGATTGAGCATAGAACTTGATCGGTTCAGCCATTATTGAGATCCAATAATCTTGATCTCCTGCAATTTGCGGTCTTCATAAAGGAGCACGGTAATATCGTTGCGCTTGTCTTAGCGCTAAGACATTACCGTTTCTTCTGAAAAGTTAAAAATTGTTTTACTTATAAAGGGTAATTTTACTTCTTAAAACTAATTTTCTGTACTAATTAATATTTTATAAATTTATCTATTTGCATAATCTACATATGTATACACAATTTTATTAAAATCATATAAAGATTTATAAAATCAGAATTTTACTTTGCGTTTCTCTCAATGATTAATGCATTCATGCTGACACTCATAATCTGGGTTAGATACAATATTTAAATAAAATTGACAAGTTTCTCTTATGAAATAAAATTTATTTGTTTTGTTCGACTTACTCGTCGTAAAGCAATTACGCGATTTAGATTTGACACAATCTTAATGATCACCCAATATTAACAGTGTGAAATTATTTATAAAAACTTAAAAAAAATATGTGTATGATTATTATATCGCTCATATAATGCTTTATTGTCCGTTTGAAATATACGCTAACATATTTTTTTTCACATGTTTCTAAGAGCTGAAATATTTTTTTATTTTTCATAAAGGGAAATATTTTTGAGACTTTTATGGGTGTTTTTTTTAGAGGCTTTTATGGGTGTTTTTTTTTAGAAGTGCCAAATATGACATTTACGGATATCGCGATCAATTGTTAATGCCAACGTTTCATAAATCTTGCCGTTCAATTCATTAACACGGATCATGACACGGCGATAATCCGTAAACCCTTTGGTATACAAAGGAAAATAAAATTTATAAGCAAAAATTTGTTAATGTTTCTAATAGGAATTATCTTACAGAAACAGGATCAGAAGTAAGAATACGCTTTTGAAATACGATTTGTTGTCTTTTGTACCCATATATAAATGTCTTTTGTATTGAATATTAAAAATCTTAAGCTCTAATTTCAGATATTTCTTTTTTTTTTCAAAAAATTAATATTATAAAAATTTTGAAGTCATTAGATTAATCATTTGGAATAATAGATCTCAGATCAGAAAAAAGAAGAAAGAAGTAAAGTATTACAACATAACAGGATTAAATTTTTTATGCATATAAGCGTATATGGTAAATATCTCAAAATTGTATAGATTTTAATGATATAAATCAATAATGAATAAAAAGCTTGATAAAAAATTTCTGACAAGGACAAGCTCGAACATTCGGAATTTAGAAAAATTTGAAACTTATAATATGTATCACTCAGACTTACTTTGGAAGCATGCGCTTCTCAGCCATGGTCGAGAAAATCGATTTCGAAAAATTCCGAGCAAGGTATGTATATCGAACGTTGAGCAAGTTTGAACGAGTCTTGTGGCGCAAGGGTTAGCGCTCTTGTCTAATAACTGCTAGAGATCCTATAATCAAAGTTTGATGAAAGTGGGTACAACTTCTTCATCTTGATCTACTATTCTTCGGATAACTTCGTACATTGTCGGAACACGAATGCGAAAAAAAGAAGAAAGAGATAAATAGCTACAAGCAGTTGAGTAAAACCTATATTAAAAAGGAAATTAGAAATCATTCCGAGATTTCGGATAAAGAGAAAATTAACAAATTATAATTGCACAATTCGGCCAATTGATCAACTCAATTGGTTTCTTCAAATATTGTCACGTATTGCCTGTCACATATTCTAATACTTTTTGCGCATGCATTCATACGAGAAAGCAAAGTCTGTTATCTCTTTCTATCCATTTTTGGTCTACATTCGTCAAACTCTGATTATAGGATCTCTAGTAACTGTTGGATCGCTGGTTCGAGTCTCTGCCAGCACTTTCTTTTTTCCTCTTTTGTTAAATTTTAATATTTGTTATTTTTACGTAAAATCAATTAAATTTATAGTAATCACGGATATTCAATATAAATTTTTATGAAAAACACATTTCGTTTATAATGTAATAGAAACGTGTGATAAATAAAATCCAATAAAACAAGGTCGGGCAAACATTAAACATGTTTTTTTTGTGTTAGGGTTTTTTTTGTGTGCTTTCGTTACGTTAATTTCATTTTTGCTTAATTTTATAATTTAATTTTACATTTTTATAGGTGAGTTTTTAATCAGAGATTGCAAAACATTTGGAAAAATAAGCATTGTATGAAAAAATGTTCCAAATAAACCCTCAATATTTTTCAGGGAGCAATTCTATCCCGCAAAAATTAGCCGCCTCTCGCTCCTTCCTTCGGGTGGGACTGAGGGGTAATTTTGAAATATTAAATGGGAACTCCTACTTTTTATTGTAGATTCGGATTTTACATCCAAAAACGTTAATTTTGTCTAAGCTTTTTTTTTATTCCTGATAGATGGTGCTGCATTTGACATTTTCCCATTTAAGATTTCAAAGTTACTGTCAGCTCCATTACCAAGGGGGAGCGGAAGGCGGCTAACCTTTGCGGGATAGATTTGCTCCTTTAAAAATATTGAGAGTATTTGGAACATTTTTTTCGTACAATTATTTTTCTAGATATTTTGCAATCTCTGGTTAAAAAACTCACCTAGTATTTTTGAATGTAATCAAGAACTCGTTGAAACTTGCTCAATGTTCAGTGTACATATTTTGCTTGGAATTTTTCATAGTCGATTTTTTCGATAATGGCTGAAAAGCGCATCGTGTACTGCTTGGTCAAAGTAATGTTTGGGTGATATACTTCACGTAACATAAGTTTCAAATTTTTCTAAATTCCAAACGTCTGAACTCTCCTTGTGAGAGTTGACGCAAGTTATTGTTGCAAATAAGAACTTATTATTATCTGATACAAATATTAGTCTATATATTTCGATTTACGTTTAGGATCCTCTTCAGTAATATATATAAATATATTTCGGATGAATGTTTTCAATACTATATTCAATATTATATTTCAACCGTGCAGCACAATATTGACTAGTAGCATTTCGAGTAGATTGTATTTGTATTGTCACTTCTGATTTCTGGTCTTTTCATTGTTAGAAAATTTTTGATAAAACTCCTGTTTTATCCTCTCCGATGGCTTTGATTTTGACATATGTTATCAAGATCATGAATGATCTCTAACAGGTTTTGGCAATTGCTTATCCTTCGTTAAAAAGTTATGAACAAAAAAATTTGAAAAATAAAGTCTCTTTTCTACTACGTGAAACAAAAATTTTACTTTAAAATATATTAGGTGTACAACTTTGCTTCCGCCGTTTTTCCGAAATTCGAGGGTTTTTGTAAAAAACTGGTTATATATTTATGATTCAAAGTATTGTCCATCGCTGGCTACTACTTTCTCCCATCTTTCGGGTAGCGTACGAATCCCGCGTCGAAAAAACTGGTCATCTTTTGAGGCTATCCACGAATTGATCCAATTTTCTACTTCTTCATAAGACCGGAGGTGCTGGTCAGCCAGGCCGTGTGCCATTGATCGAAACAAGTGATAGTCAGAGGGAGCAACGTCTGGAGAATACGGCGGGTGGGGTAGGAA
>Ga0157364_1000035_pt1 | contig 46010 bp, 41 predicted proteins | sample AttsexASBM2_FD_111476 | JGI IMG/M metagenome (GOLD analysis project Ga0157364, IMG submission 111476) | Fungus gardens microbial communities from leaf cutter ant in Ribeirão Preto, State of São Paulo, Brazil - Atta sexdens ASBM2 | ecosystem: Host-associated > Fungi > Mycelium > Unclassified ...
ATTAGTAAATATATATATATATATATATATATATATATATATATATATATATACAAGGTGTAAAAAAAAGGCGAGCACGAAAGTCGCGGGCGTGGGAAAGCCGGCCCTCGAGCGAGCCACCAATTAACACCAATTAGCGCTCATCTGCTCTAGGTACTGTCAGTGAGCAGAGCTGACTTTACGTTTAGCGCGAGACGTCTGACTCGCTGCGGATTGGCTACAACATGCTCTTTGTACTGCAAAGATTGCATCATCGAATATATTCATATATTGCTTCTATCGTCGAAATATTAGAAACGTATTGAACAATCATTATTTCCTTTTGAGTTAACTAACACTTATAAGTGTAATAAAATCTTCGAAATTCTTTAATAATCAAAATTAATTCAAAATTGAGCGCGAACGATTTGAAGCGATATATAACAATTTTGATCGCCGAAAAAAATTTATGCGATCAATAAGTTCGAGAATTAAGCGAAATCATAATCATATTAAGCGAATGTGCGACGTCAAAAGCGAGAAACAAATCGACTGATAAAAAGTAATTTGTCTCAAGCAAAAAATAGATCAGTCACTAGTTGGAAACAGATCATTTAATCCATTTCTACCAATGTAAAAAATAAATTAATCCGAGATTAAAGTTAATTTACATTTAGTAGAAGGACATTAATCAGATCTTCAATTCGTTTGCTAATGAAAATGGATCACTTAGTTAAATTGTAGTTCGTGTTATCCAAAATTCTTCTAATTTAAAAAAATATATGTACAGTTATTAACAATATTAACTTGTCAATATGACATAAATTTCAAAGTGCAAGTACAAGTCACAAAGTTTTCATTCCGCGATTATTACTTCGCAAAATCGAAGTCGAGACTCCGTGTTCATTGTCTAATTTCCGAGGATCGTCAAGTTCATTATACCGATGCAGGCATGTTGTGAGTGTGTGAGCGCGCGCAAGACGCCAATGCGCGCTAATCTTTTTTTCGCCAAGACCGGTTCCATCAGAGGAACACTTCCAGCTTTCTACCATCGCATCGGCGGCTCGACTCCCGTGTAACCTCATCGGGTGCCAGCGCGCGGCTACACGAAACGAAGAAGCAGACAGTCGCATCTTCTGCGCGCGGCAGCACGATTCGAATTTATTTATTGCATTAGCCAACCGTCGCTCACTCACGGTCCTTGATTGGTGGTACCAATCGAGTTCCCCTTTGCGAACGACGCAACACGATGACGGAGATAAGCTGGCTATATAAAAGACGAAACTGTCATGTCGATACTTGTGCAAACAGCGTTGTAATTATCCTGATTAACGGCGATTCTCTCAGTTTTGCATTATCATGCAAGCTTTATCAATGTATCGCTAATCATTACAACAGGGTTTACGGTAATATCCAAGTCCTATCCATGATGTCTTATGTATGCCGTTGAGTTTATCCGCATAGGTATATAATGTCGCATAGTGTGTAAATCACACATATCATATAATTTAAGAAACAAGGCAATTTATATAGCACACTTTACACGGTGGAACAGGAGATGACGCGCTTCGACATCATATTCATCTTGTTTCGTTATCAGGTTTACATTACATCGGAATCAATGTTCTACACCATCCCATTTACACCGGAAGTTGTTTTCTATCGCATAGTTTCGCACGACAAATGCGCTTTCGTGTAACTCTCGGTTACATAAGCTGAAGTCCTGAAATTGGTAACCCTACACTATCATATAATTTAAACCGCCCCTAAAGGTCAGCAGACGCTGTATAAATTTGCAAAAGCACCAGGCTCCGAAGGTCCCACTTAGAGCCATGCCTGCCGAGGAATTATTCAAGCTGGGCAAGGGTTAATTGCTGCCTTCATCAAACCACCTCCCTTCCTCTTTCAAATGAGCCCTTGTCGTCCGTGACATCACCGTTCTGTATTTAATCCGATTTTGTTGCATCATGGCAATGTTGAATTCTAGACGAAGATCTGGATAAATCATATAATAGATCATATAATAGATGTCAGTCATATACATACGTTCTTTTTTAAAATATTTTTATAAAGATTTATTTAAATAATTTTTTGTTCTAAGTAAGAAATAAAATAATATATCAACGATTAAAATTAATAAAAAAAAAAGAAAGTTACACATATAACATAATAAGAGCAATGAAACATTTTTAACCTGAATTTTTATCCATTATCTATCACATTATATATATAGCTTTTGTTTAAAATGATTTTAACATATTCTGCTGCAGAGGCAATTCACATTGATCTTACGAGCGAGGGACGAGGAGAGCGCCGGCGTGATCGAAGAAGCAAGTTACAGCGGCATCGTCTTGCCAGGACCCACGTGGCATACTCTCAATCATCAAGGAAAAAACGCTAACTTAGCGTATCGGGTGCGGGTTCAGTGCGCTGATCATTACTACAATGCAACCTGTACAAAATTCTGCCGACCTAGAAACGACATCTTCGGCCATTACACCTGCGATGAGAATGGGGACAAAGTGTGCATACAGGGATGGAAAGGCGTCGACTGCGAGACAGGTGAGTTTAAATATAGTCAACAACCAACGATTATTTAAGATAGAAAGCTGACGTGCTGTATAGTCCCCTTTATCCAGAAGGCGATTTAGTTCTACTTCATATCACGTTTTCCTAATTAAATCCTAATGAATAGGTGTTCTCGTATTGCATCTTTATGTTAGTGCCCATTAAGTCTATTTTAAACGTAGCAATGTTGTATTTAGCACAAGCTCCGGTGCAAGAGCCACAGCGTATCATGTGGTGTTCAAGATATTTATCTAAAAGGAACGAAAAGGAAATAAGATTTTGATAGCATATGAGCGAAGTCGAGCTTCATGGAATCTTGTCCATGAGCGTAAACATTGTCGGTAATAATGCTTCGACAGCTTCAAGGTGCCTTTTCATGACGACGTTCGACATTCATTTTCGGCATTAAAATAACGTGATAAAAATTGAGGAATATCAAGCATCGAGCATGAAAAGGCAATCTTCAGAAAAATTAGACATGATCAACTTCTTTGTCCGATTAAATATGCCGTTTTCGGATGTACCTTGTGAGCAGCCTCATGAAACATTGGATGCAGCCATGGCACTGGTAGTCTTGACATATAATCAACAGAAAATTGTATCCCCCGTATCGGCCAGCATATCCACAGGTACTGCTGGTGATTCGTCATCTATCTCGAAGCTAAGGATCAAGCGTACTCTAAATCTGAATCAGTGGATAATCACTGATACCAAATATACTATTGATATTCAGTGAATTAAATGTAAGATCCCTAACTTAGTTAATCTTTATTGTGTGATCTAATTAACCTTGTTTTAGTGCTTAAATTCAATGAATATGATATTGAAATTAACGTGCAAATATCAGTATTTTGGTTATGTAATACTCAAATATTCTTTCTGTCTTAATTGAACTTCACTGATTATCAATGCAAAGTATGCCACAGAATAATTAGTGACTACTGATTCAGATTTAGAGATTTATTTTATTATTCATTTAATGATGACGGCAGAGAAATTAGGGGACTGTCGCTGTTCGATACCATCTTGGCTTCGAAAAGCTATCTCGACGATTCTCGATAGAAGAAGCTCTTGTAAGAGCGAATCCGGGATCTCTCTCGCGGATGTTTTTGAAACTTAGATGATAGATGTTTGCCGATTTTTCTTCCAAAACTAGGAAAAGTACATGTAGCACGATGTTGTCCGGAAAAATAAGAAATGGAGAACCTGTTCTTTTTAGCTGAATTTTGCACTAGTTCATCTTTTTTCTTTTTCTCTTCAGAAGGAAAAAAGAAGGAGAAAGATGAACTGCAAAAGCTTTAGCTAAAAAAAAGCCTATAATGAAGATCGCATGGCGACACAGCGCGTCGTTTCAATTTTTTTGAGCTTTAAGATGTTGAAAGGAAGTAGCATGAGACATGACTACTACATTTCTACTCGGACGAAGCATTTGCATAATCATGAATTCTCGAACTTCATTTGTAAATTTCGTTTGATCATGTAATTATTTGAGATCATTATTTATATCTCATTTTATATATCTAAAGTATATCCAACGTTTACATATATAAATCCGTTTAAATTAACGATGTTAAATCTTTTTGAGAAAATAATCTTTGATAAATTTGTAAATTATTTTTTACAATCTTCAAATGATAATTCTTATTCTAAAAAATTATGTAGAAATGCACTGTAAGAAAAAAAAGTAAAAAATTTTCTTAACATATTTCAATATTAGCACCTCAGATATGCTTTGACTTTAAAATGAATTATTACTGCATTTACCGCATGCATAACCACATATTACCATGCACATTATTAATTATACCGGACACGGTATAACATAGACAAAAAATGTCTATGTAAACGTATTCCTTGATCCTTCTCTGAATCCTTTTATGGAAAATGTTTAGATAAATTACTTTTATCAAAGTGTTGTGAGTTTTGTTAAAATTATTATATATTATCATATTCGATTTTTAATTTCCTTACATTTTTATTTCACATTTTTATAACACGTCAATTTTTTTGCAAAAAGAATGCGCTTTATACAAAATGAATAGAAACTTATCTAAGTTCTTTTTTAATTATAATCTTTTTAAAGATTATCTCTTATGAGATAACGAATTTGTTCATATAATTTTCTTATCTATAAAAACTTGTTCGTGACAGATACAAAGATATACACTGTGAAATGCGCACGCATGAAATGCATATTCTTTCTCATTGTTATCATTTCATTATGCATAAAGATATATCCGATGATATCGATGGTGCAGGTTAATTTTTACCTTCTTCTGTGTGCTGTCAAGGGAATAATTAATCGTTCATTGGAGCATGAAAATTTGCGACTTACCGCTGAGTAATCGTTTATCTCAATTTCTCACATACGCGCACGTACCTTTCAGTCTAATGAGGCTTGCATTTGATTACATTAATAATTATCATATTAATAATAAAACCGTTACGTAAGTTCGATAATTTTTTTTAAATGGGAAAAGAATCGATTTTTATTTAAAGATTCTATTTTGCACCTGCTTTTGAGGAATCTATAAATGATTGTCGAGATAAACGATATTAAGAATAGTAAATTTGATGGTATTTGAATATCTTGATTTTAAATCATAATATTAAACTTTTTGTTCTGAAGAATATTTATTGAGATCTTAGGATAATATTTTTCATGTAAGATCTGAGTAATCCAAGAAAGCCTAGGAACTGCAGACACGGAAACGGACACGAATAAAGATCCCGAAAAAACTGACGGAAGGACGGACGAAACTGTCTACCACGTTCCGCGATTTCTATCTTTATTTCACCGTTCCGGATTCTCGTCTCCCAGGGAACGTGATTCCGTCACGTCCGCGTTTTAGCGCGCAGGAAGTCGCAGTGACGAGTCAAGCCAAGAGGAAGATGAGTGTCGCTGTGCGTGGTCCCGTACGGATCGTAAAACACGCGAATTATCCCGGAGCGTGCCTCAATGAGGCGGACGTTAGACGCATGTCGTACGATCGCCACAAAGGTAGCGACATATCACGCCAGGTCCCGTCGCACAATGCTGCGCCGACCAATATAACAGCTCTTTCTTCGCTGCTTAATCGTTACTTCCGCCTCGCCGTGACCGCTCCGTGGTTACTGTCATCCCTTCCTCTTTGTGACGGGACACAACGTATAAGGTCGATCATATGCAGACCGACGACTCGAAGAGACCCCAACCGCGTTTATTTGATGATTCCGACTGTTAGATAGATACGTAAGTCCTCTTTCTATACTCCGGCATTCAAATCATATAATATAATTCGTTTTCAGAACAGTTCGATTTGCACAATAGGTATTGTAATATTGAAATAAAAATTCCAATGGTGTTATAAAGAGGAGATGTGAATAAAACAATACAAAATGTACAATTCATATCTTTTGCTATTCGAGATTCAATATATATATATATTTTCTTCAGAAGATATACAGATTGTGGAGACTTTATAAATACACTACAAATTAAGAAGGCACACATTAATTTCGAAAAACTGCGCACATATACGCGCGATATTATTTCATTATTAAATAAATTTTGGAATATTATAAGACTAGCTAGAAAAAAAGTGAGATCTTTGAGCTACGCTCAAATAATAATTTACTCACTTAGTCATTTCGCAAGTTTGTTGCACGCTTATGATATGCCAAAGGAATTTAAATAACATTTTATTACTATGATGCTTGTTTTCCTTGGCATTATGAACTTTGAGATTCTACTGTTTGATAACCAGCAGCGACGATCATCTCCGGCCATTATTCGATAATTCGCTTTTTGCCATCAGACAAGTGCGAGAGCGAGTTATATTGCAACACTTTCCAGTTTCAAACAAACTTCTGATTTTGTCCAAAGATTGTCGAATCTTCTTGACATAAAGCGTGACACCTAAAAAGTTTCTCCCATTTACAACGCGGAAAGATCGTTTTGTTGATCGAGTTATCGTTTTGAGCACGTTCTACTTAAGTGGACGGAAAAATGCGCAAACCCCAATTAGAAACTATCGGCGAAGATCGCGTGTTCGTGCAAGGCGATGAGTCGCAAGTCTCGGTTACGAGAGAAGATAGGAGAGAGAGAGAGAGAGAGAGAGAGAGAGAGAGAGAGAGAGAGAGAGAGAGAGAGAGAGAACTGGCTCTAACATTTTTGCAGCGCTGTGAAAGGTCAATAGGAGAATTTCACTCGTGCATCCTCTTCACACGATGCGCCAACTTGGTCGCGCGCGATAGAGGTAAAATCTGTGCGCATACGTGCTCTTTTAACATTTGACAACCGTGAAAAGATCTTGTTCGTGGTAGGGCTTAGCATACGAAATTCATAAATTTAATTTGTAAAAATATTGTTCCATTACCTAATTACAATTGTTATATGATGATAAAATTAGACTAGAAAAAAAATTCTTGAAATTAATAACGTGCTTTCTTGTATATTATTTGTCATCAAGAGACAAGCCTTTATCTTACACGCGATAAAAATATAATTGCACTTTGAGAGAAAGGGTCACATCACAACAACGATCCTTTCAACGTGCGGATTACCAACGGACAAATAAAAATTATTCTTTCAGCGCATGCAATCACGGACGAATTTTCCTGGAAAACGCTTCCGCGCTATAGCTGAATGGCCAGCCCAGTCACAATTGTGCGCATACGAAGTACGATCGCACGAAAAATCACAGATTTTTCTCACCGCGGGTCTGGCAGTCCGCCTCTTTGCGCGCAGCTGTCCGTACAAAAAGGCGCACGATGTGGAAAAAGGAAGAGAAATGCTTTGCGAAGGGGAATCGCGCAAGTTAATTTACCTAACTGCTGGCGTATTAATCAACCACGAGCCATAAGCATACGAGTAGCACGATCGTTTCAACCCATGGGGGATTTATAGTTTCTAAACTGTGCGAAAAGACTACGAGCGAGGCGCGCGAGAGAGTCTCCAGAGATTGTAAAAACATGAGGCAAGGCTTGATTAGCTCGATCCTCAACAACGGAAGACGACAACGACAACGTTAACATACGCATCTCGCGGGAACCATGGCTGGTGCAGCACGGCAAGAAAAGGCTGTCGCGAATGCATCGTCATTTAGGGGACTCCGAAGTATCGCGATGCAGTCGTATAAATATCCGTAAATGTCCGTTGTCCATGCCGGACGAGAGAGCGGGGTTATTAATCATTAAGAATGCCGCGGGCGGTATATACGCGCGCATGTATACGCGCGAATGTACGTACGCGTGTACGATAATCGCGTATGCATGGTAACGGTAAAGGTGTTGGTACACGGCCGACTGAAATCTCGAAAAGACATACGTATGTACGTATGTGCACACGATCGAGCGCGCGGCATGAGTTTTCGTTTCACGGTTGGAGAGATAATCCTTCTCTCTGTCACTTCTCATCTGTCTTTCTGTCCCACCGGCTAATTGAGTTGCCCAGTCCCGGCGAGATCCCCGTCACGTACGTCCTCTTTTCCGTTCCTTTTTTTTTTATCCTGGTGTGAGGACGGGAAGAAATCGAGGCGTCATCGTCGCCGCATCTTCCTTGCATTTCATCGTTTCCGGAGATATATCCTCGACCGCACCGAAATTAGTTTTCTTCGTGCAATCACCTGTACAAAGAAGCGTACTGTTGCTTTGATATTTCTTCTCACGTCTAGTATAATCGAGATATCAGATAATCGTGCGTATTCCTTTCCGAGAAACAGTAAAAAACATCACTCATCAGTTCTTCCCTTCCGCGTTTGTCTCGACGCATGCACCAGTTTCGTTCATTACATCTCCGCTAATTACATTTGCCTCGACTGACTATTACGTGTCGCATGTCGCGCACGGAAGACGAATAAAAGACTTAATCCGTCTACGTCACCATCCACAAATGTCCGTAGATATCTCGAGATGATTCTTTTCGAATCTTTCATTCAATAGCTACATATAATCGATGGATAGAACTTAAATCTCTCAAGAGTATGCAAAGTATATTAATCTTCATGATACAGTTATATCTTACTTATGATTTGGAAAGTAAATGAATACAATGATAAAGTGTTACACGTCTAAAACTATGCCGGAGTTGCAGTGACAAAATCGTCTTCAGCGAAGTTCTTAGAAATTATTATGGATCATTAGAACCTTACACAAGTGCTCCGGATTGAACGCGACCAATGCACAGCATATCATAATTTGCAAAAATTGTTTCAGCCGTGTGCAAGGAGGGCTGTCACCCCGTGCATGGTCATTGCAACGTCAGCGGTGAGTGCCAATGTCGGCACGGCTGGCGCGGTGAGCTGTGCGACCAATGCATGCCTTATCCCGGTTGCAAACATGGTTATTGCAATGGCTCGAGCTGGCAATGCATCTGCGACACGAACTGGGGCGGAATACTGTGCGACCAGGATCTCAACTATTGCGGCACCCACGAGCCATGCCAGAACGGCGGTACGTGCGAAAACACTGCTCCCGATCAGTACCGGTGCACATGCCCGGAGGGCTTCTCCGGGCCTACCTGCGAAAAAATCGACAATCCTTGCGCATCTAATCCATGCCTGAACGGCGCGACCTGTCGCGAATTCGGCGAGACCGCGCAGTGCGAATGCGCCCCGGGATTTTCCGGATCATTTTGCGCGACCGACATCGACGAGTGCGCTTCGCAACCGTGCCAGAACGGCGGTACCTGTGTAGACGGCAAGAACAGCTTCGTCTGTAACTGCCCATTTGCCTGGAAAGGCGTGCTCTGCCAGTTTGACGTGGATGAGTGCACGCTAAAGGAGTCGCCCTGTAAAAATTCCATCACTTGCATCAACTTGGCCGGTGATTATAGGTAAGTATCACTACCTCAAATTATACATCTTGTGTATTTGATGAAAACTCGTAGAATTACATATGTTAAACGGTTAGATGAAAATGTTTTTATTAATATACAAAAAAGTAAGTAATTAACATTTAATAATTAAGAAAATATACGAACATTTGTTATTATCACATATATTATTAACTGATTTGTAAATATATATATAACATATTAAAAATCCTCTTTGATTTTAATATGCTGCTTTTTGAAGAGTGAAAACAAATTAATATTATTTGTAAACTGGAATTCTATTTAATTTTTCTTTTGTTTTTAATACAATGCGTTGTAATGTTATTATGTAATACATAATATAATTATTAAAAATTATAGATAGCTTTCTTTCTCCGTAGTACAAAGCGTTAACAACAATAGTAATAATAATAATAATAATAATAATAATAATAATAATAATAATACATTTTTATTTTTTAACTTACAAGAGCATTATAAATTAAGTCGTTTTATTACCACATCGCTCATAAACCGGTGTTTGGCGCAGAAAAAAAAAGTGTATTGTAGTTGCGAACGGCAATTAATAAAGCCACACAGGGAATTAAATTATGTTTAAATCTAACTTAAATTTTCGATTAAACGATTTTCTCGTAAGTTGCCATTTACAAGTTTTATCGTTTTGTTTCGCAGATGCCGATGCCGAAGCGGGTTTACCGGGAAGAATTGCACGAAGAATATCAATGATTGCGTCGGCCAGTGCCAACACGGTGCGCTCTGCATCGATTTAGTAGATGATTATCATTGCAGCTGCACTCCCGGTTATTCCGGCAAGGATTGTGACGTTGATATCGATGAGTGCGCGTCCAAGCCATGCCAAAACGGCGGTGATTGTCGCGATCTAGTGAACGCTTACGAATGCGTGTGTCCGGTGGGCTTCACTGGCTACCAATGCGAAATCGATCGCGATCATTGCAGTCCGAATCCATGTCGCAATTCGGCACCATGTTTCAATACGCAGACCGACTATTACTGTCACTGTCCAACACAGTGGCAGGGCAGAAATTGCTCGGAGCCGGCCTTGAATAATCCGCAATTCGGTGTATTGGACGATGGGCAATCGGGCTGCGGCAGCGAAGGTACTCCATGCGGCGGTAAGGGCCGATGCAGCGGCGGCAGATGCATCTGTGATCCGGGCTACACTGGCGTACATTGCCATGAGAACATCAACGATTGCCGCGGCAATCCCTGCTTGAACGGCGGCACATGCGTTGATCTGCTTAACTCGTTCCAGTGCATCTGTAGAGAGGGCTGGAGTGGAGATCTTTGTGACCAAAGTAAGTAATAGAATAAATAGAACATTAAGAAACGTGATAAAATGAAATTTTTGGTTGATCTAGATTCGATTATTATGTGGTAAATGAATTCTTCTAGATGTGGATGACTGCTTGACACAGCCTTGCCACAACAACGGTACCTGTGTAGACGGCGTGGCAGATTTCACATGCGTCTGCCAGGGCGATTGGAAGGGCAAGACATGCACTCTGCGCCGCGGCCACTGCGATGAAGACACTTGTCGTAACGGCGGCGATTGTAAGGATCACGGTGACAGTTTTACATGCAACTGCCCGCGCGGATGGGAAGGCACAATCTGCCACATCGCATCGCCATCGGCGTGTACGAGTAATCCTTGCGCAAATGGTGCAACCTGCGTCAATACGGTTGATGGCAGCTATCGATGCGTCTGTCGCGAAGGCTTCGAAGGACCGGATTGCCGGAGTAATGTGGACAATTGTCAACCAGTGCCATGTCTCAACGGTGGCAAATGTGTGGACGGTGACAATTGGTTCAGATGCGAATGCGCGCCCGGGTTTACTGGCCCGGATTGTCGCATTAACGTGAATGAATGCGCGAGCGATCCGTGCACCGGAGGTGCCACCTGCGTAGACGGCATCGCGAGCTACTCGTGCATTTGTCCACCTGGTAGAACCGGTCCGCGATGTGAGATCCGGACAGCTGGTGGGCCCGGTTGTACAGCCACTACGTGGGAGGATGAATGCAACGTATGCGAGTGTCGGAATGGTAAGAATCAATGCAGCAATGTCTGGTGCGGACCGGGCAATTGTTTGAACGGCACCTCTTGTTTGGCTCACGAGGTCTGCGTTCCTAGTCCGGGGGAGAGTTGTCTAGCGCCACCGTGTCCAGCGTGGGGCGAGTGTCGTCCTATCGAAACTGGCAGACGAGTTGGTCCACCGGCGCTACCAGCTCCTCCATCTTGTTGGCCCGGACAAACAACGCTTGGACCAACTTGCTCGAGACTCACGATATTATTGCGGAGGGATACCCTGGCGTCTGGCACGTCAGTGGAACTATTGTGCCGTCGTTTGAGGAAACTATTGGTCGATCCACGAAGACCTCAATCGGTAGTGTTACTGTGCGATCTGAAGCCTGGTGACAACGATACGATAGAAGTGACCATTTTCTCCGAGGCGGCAGCAGATGCGGCCCGCGATCTCGGTGAAACACTCAGTCGTCCATTAGCCAGACCTCTCGTATTAGTTTCTGTACTAGAGGTCAAAGTAGAGACAGCGCTGCTCAGCGAACCTAGTTTGGCGAGTGCGGCTAATGCCAGTAGCTACGTGACTGTTTTGGGCAGCGCTCTAGCCATTGTGCTGTTATTGGTGCTATTCGGTAGCTTCTGGTACCTTAAAACTATGAGGCATAGATCGAACCTGACGGCGACTACTAGCAGCGAAACTTCGTTACACCGTCATCGCAGTGATCTAGACGAAAAGTCGAATAACCTTCAGAACGAAGAGAATTTGAGGAGATATGCCAATCCTCTGAAGGACCAGGATTCCGAACCCCGCGTGTCCGTTGTAAGACCTCTGTCAGGCACTTCGCTTGGCACATTAACCGGCACCGAGGAGAGTCTTGAAATGGTATCTGAAGAAGGCAGACATCGTTTGCCACCACTCTATAAACCGCCCAGCGCGGAAGCTAGGAACAATACGGCCAGTTTTAGCTATGAAGAAGGACCGCATAAGCCTTACATCAAGCCAAGATTGCAAGAACCAATGTACCCTCATCAGCAACCAGGTACCAGTCAGACGTCGGGGCCGCATCAAGTGCTAACGGTACACGTGTGATTAAATATCATTAAAGTAATGTGAAGAACAGTGATTTTTTTATTTTTCTTTCTTACATGATGACTAATGAAAATTCTTAGAGACTTGAAAGGAACTGAACTTCACTTGAACGATCTTTTTTTTTGTGATAATGGAAAACGACTTTCGATTTCGAGATTAACTTGAGATGGTTCTTTTCAGGGTTTTCTTTATGAAAATTGAACCAATATTAGAATATATATTAGGGACAAATGCAGAGAAAAAAGAAAGAGGACAATTCTAAAGGGCTCAGCAATACCATTATGTTATAAGATAACACATAAATTTTCAATGTCTCTCCGAAGCACATTTTTTATGATCGCTTCATTTATAGTATTATTAGAATATGATTATTAAAATTTTCAATTTCTAAATAATTATAAAGTAATTAGCAAAAATATTAGTACTATTTTCAGGTTGAAAATTTAGAAAATAATTAAAATTTATTTCCTTTCTTTTTCTCCTCATCCGGTCCTTTCATGCTTTTATATGATGACAATAAACGATTGACATTTATAAATAATTTTAATGATAATGATCAGTTGTTATCGTTGTACATATGTACATAGCTCGTACTTATTAATTTCGCTAAGCCTATATTTCCTCCGCATCATCTTCGGCATTGCCATTCTTCTCTTCTGTACGCGCTCTCGATTTTATGTGTTTATATTTAATCTTATACTCTTTGATATTATTTTATATATCGCCATTGTTAGCATTTTTATTTTCATAATTTAAAAAATAGGATGGCATCGTCGCACCTACGAGATGTATTGTACGTTTGTCATATATAATTGAAGCAAAGCTGCGCTTTATTCAGGATCAAAAGATGCATAGCATGTAAATAAATTTGACAAAAAATACGAGAATTTCTTTAGATATCATTTGTGTTTAATATATCGCGCAGACAATCGCTTGATCATCGTACGTGAAAGTATGCTTTGTATGATATAACGTGTGCTTCAAACGTTCCTTTAGACGATATTATTGTGATACTCATAGAAGAAACAACGTTATTGTATAGCATTACTATGGTACTCTGCGTGTTCATTTACTTCACTTGCTCGAGTTTTATTTTTTTTCCACGAAGACACGACACGTGATTTTTATGCGATGGGAAATATTGCCATTGCGAGAAAATGTGCTACACGATACGCTAAATCGCGGCGGCACATTGATTTGTAAAGAACATGTTAGCAGTGTAAATGTAATATGATTAGAACGTATTCAAACGCAGAATAAAAATGATGTACATAGTGACGCTATTGCATCGTAGAACGATGTAAATAAATCTAAGTACACATGTCCAAATCGTTTTCATCCCGAGTCATTATCGACCCACCCTTAGATGTGCAATTCGTTTTTTTTTTATATTAGCATTTTTCGTATTCTCTAGCAAAGTGTCAAAGTGTCAGACTAGTTTAACTGAGAAACATAGCTCGTTTTAGGCATACATAGATTTACAGCAAGAAGGAACCAAGTTTTATAATAAATACTTTATTTTGTAGAGAAAACTATATTATTGTACGAATACATATATAGAAGAGAATGAGAAAACGAGGAATATATATATATATATATATACAAATATATATAAATATAAATATATATTATATATTATTTTATATATTATTTTTATTTTATTATTTCGTATTAATTATTTTCAGATCATAAGCAATAGTTGATCATTGTCATACAATTTTTCGTTTACTCGTCGTCTTCAAAGCGAACGACTGCATTAAAAATCCGGCATACTAATGCTTTTGGTCTAATTGATAGATAAACAATTAATTAAGAAGCATCCACGTTGTGATTATTCGTGTTTGATATCGAGAAATGTGCAAACGAATGCGTGTATATAAGTTCCCTCCTACTATCCCCTCTTCTCACTCTTCCCCCACATAGGTTTATGACGATGTGAAGGATTTCAATAAAAAGTACAACCATTCGACATTGCGTTTACGATTTATTATACCTTTGCATCAATGCGTCGATGATAACGCTCACATAAGCATTCCTGGCATTGAAATCACTGAAAGAGAATAGTTAAACGTGAAAGAACAAAATTATATATTCTCGCAACAACTTCTTCCGGTAATAAATATCACAATATTTTACATTTAATTAACAGAGGAGTCATTTTATATATTTTTTTGTTATTTTGGTAAAAATGAGAAAAATCTTATGAGAAAAAATTATAATGAAGCTAATCGAATTATCTTCATTGTTCGCTAGCCAATTAAGAAATCATAAATTTATTTGCTTCCCTTCAGAGATAGAGATACGGGCGGCGGATTTTATCAGCGGCGCCGATTTCAATGGCCCATCACGATTGTTTCATTAGAGATAATACCGATACCATTACCATCGAAAGCGCGGCCGAGATTAACAAAGCGCTTGGGTCATCTCATCGTTGCCGCGACGAGACGGGACGGATCCTCTCGTGCACGAAGCACGTACCGTTGAATGAATGATCTACCGAAATTACAATACAATGGACCAGAAGAGCCACTTGACAAATACCCAGTAGATGAATCATGCGTGATAAACGATTTGACTCGTGTGAAACACGATAGTAGCCGCCGATCCCCACAATAGCTTAGGATAATTCCGATATATACGCCGCATCTAAAAACTTAATTTATTAAATATTATTTACTATGTTTAAAATAAACAAATAATCAGTAAAAACTTTGTACTGTCTACTACTATGAAAAAAATATTAGAAATCCGAAATATTTATTTTTCATATTAAAAAATAAACTTTTCGAAACCCTTGCATTTATCCCATAAACTTTTCGAAACCCTTGTCATACATCCCATAAGGGTGTGATATATGGCTCAAAGAGGGAAGGCGGAGTATGTACGATTCATGAAAAATTTACAAATAACACATATAAATAAGACATATAACACACAATAACTTATAAAACGTGCTTATAAAGTTTTATTAAGGAATAAGAATGATAAATATGTATATGAAGGAAGAAATAATAATTACCATCTTCCTACATAGATTACAAGCGTTATCACAAGTGCATATTTCATATAATGCATTATGACATGAAGTACATAGTTACATTTAATGCACTGAATTCTATTTACACTGAATTCTATTTACACGCACTTGGGCATAAATCCCGTTCGCTAAAAATACCGTATATCCCAAACAGATAGGATATACAAGACAACAAACTAAATAAAGAATACGAAAGCAAAGCATTTATATTTTGCTATACAACATGTTTTACTATTCCACTAGACGTATGTATCATGAAATAACCAATAACTAATAACTTTTACACGCCCTAATCATTTTATGTAGATTATAATGGCGTAATTATGATGGCGTTACTTATTACAGTGACAAATCGATTCAACTAACAATAATTTCATTATATTAACAATAAGAAGCTGAAATCATAATATAATACTAATATAATATAAAGGCATGTAAGAATAGTTACGAAAATTACTCCCATTCCTTCTATTTTTTTCTGCGGCGTAAATCTTAGCATGGCATATTTGCCGGAGTTACCCTATACCTTTTATTACTTGTAAAGTATATTTATTATTGTGAACTTAAATATTGTTCCAAAGACAAAGAATTTATTATATTATATTTAATTAAATATTATATTTGTTTTAATATTATAATTATGCAACGTGTCATTTAATTTCCATAAATCTGCAGCTAATTTCACGTAATTAAGTGTTATAAAATTAAGAATCATATGTTATGTATATTTTGATATAATGATATTTATATTTATACAAATTTTCATTGTATCACCAATTTCATTGAAGGAATAATAAATATACCATTCATAAATATGGATCTCACCCAAGTATTTAAACAATAATATGATTTCTACAATGTTCCGATATACTTTCTTTTTCACAACTAAAAGAATAAATATATTCAAATTTTCATATATTTTATGTTCAAATAAAATCATATATGATGATCAAATTAGTAATTAACGATAAGATATAATTATGTCGAATAACCTTGTATAAATTTCGCAAACATCATTCAGATATTGGAAGATGTTACCGAAACATTGCAAGATAAAGAAACAGATGCGTGGACCAATTATGATAAAGATGACACTGAAATGATAGAGAAAGAAGAAAAACAAGAAAAGGAAGACATCAAAATGGAGTCAGAAGACAAATCTGAAGCTATGGAAGAGGAAAGAAAAGAGATCAAAGCGGAATCAGAAATAATCGACAAGACTGACATATTTACTGATTTTATGGTGGAATTTGACGCAAAACAGACAAAGGGATTGGCGGTCATTGCTGAAGAGAAGAAGACACAGTTGCCACAACTGATCCGTGTAACTTAAGCGTAGTAACTTGGTAGCTTATTATTTCAGTAATATACAGAATGTCCTGTATTTCGATGTTCGCAATTCAATTTTATTAGATAAGTATGTCGTAAACCCTAAATAATTAAGCTACCATAACATGAATAAATGACAGGACCGATCTGTCTTTAATTTTGAGTAAATCTCTAGTCAAACGCTGTGATATGAAAGATAGGTTGAAGAACGGAAGAAAGATGACGATGCATCTGAAGAAACGCCGATCACGCCAAAAGATGAAGATATTCTAAGTGATCGAGTATCCACTGAAAGTTCGATTCATCCATGTTTACGCAAGATAGATATCAGCGATTCTCAGCTGAAATTAGTGAATCCGTATACGGTGTACAAGGTTCCGAATGATCCCGGATTGCTACCAGCTTTCTGGCTATTACGTGAAAGTCCGCCTATTTACAGCCCGGATGGTGTACAGAAATTTTATGACATAGTAAAACATGCTGATTTGAGATCGATTAGTTCGTTAAAAGATATGCTCTTATCAGATCAATTAAATCTACGTTATTATGGACTTAAGTCATCAATAATGGGAGCGATCTGTGAGGCTTTGGCCGACAACACTTTTGTACGAAAATTGGATTTGAAGGTACAAGGAAGTTTATTTATATGGATTTTTATAAAATCCTAAATAAAATAATCCTAAATATCTTAAAGTACCATGAAAATGATTATTTATTTGAAAACTGCCTATGGATTAGAACTAAACTTGAATTTTTTACTCTATGATGCAAATGTTTATTTTGCGTTGATTAATAAAATTTTTTTTTTAATTTAAAATAACTATTTTTTATATTTTTTATTATAGGACAATAAACTATCCGCGATTGCGTGCAGATATCTAAATGATTTATTACTTAAAAACAACACGATAATCGATTTATCATTATCGGGTTGCCGAATTGGCACGAATGGCGCAGAAAAATTGTATGACGCAATATCGGAGAACACAAGCCTGAAGATGCTCGATCTCAGCAGATGCGATATCGGCAATGAAGGCTTCGAATATATCGCGTCTGCATTATCTAATAATCAAGATTTGGAGAGTGTTGATCTATCCGACAATCACCTGGACAAAGCGTGCTCACAAAGTCTGCAGAATTTGCTCTTGTACTCCAGCTTGACGCATCTGAACTTATCCTGGAATTCTCTGTATGACACAAAACTCTGGAAAGCTCTGGTCGATGGACTCAAGAAAAATGAGACGCTGCGTTCCCTGAATTTATCTTGGAACGCACTTGAAGAGAGATGTGTGCCTCATCTTTATAACTTATTATTACACTCGCAGAACATTGAAAAGCTGAACTTAAGTTGTAAATATATCAGATTTTTAAAAATGCATATTTATATTAACGGTTCTACGCACACAATTATAAAAGAAATAAAAATTAAAAATCATCAAGACAAAAAAGAATCTTTTATCAAAAATAATCTCCCTTATTTATTATTTTTTTTTTTTTTAAGAATGGCTCAATTTTTTTCAACATTTATTATTTATATATTTCATTATATAATAAAAAACGAAATAGAAAGTGTCATAAAAATTGTTTTTATATAATAAAAAACGAAATAAAGTGTCATAAAATATGAATATCTAGCAATCACTTGAAATATTTTCTCGCGGGAAATAAATTCCAAAGCACGTGTTTTTTTCTTAAAAGTTTAATTTTTTGCGATTCAAAGGGAATAGATTTACCGAAAATGATGCTGAAATCATAGCACAAGGTCTATCAAAAAATAATACGCTTCAAGAATTACAATTGGGAAACAACCCTTTGAGAGCACAAGGTGTTTCAGCTTTGATTGACGCAATTACACCGAACCTATCGCCCAATGAGACTTTATGTCTTTTGGACTTAGAGAACATTTGGGCAAATAAGAATATTCTCGAAAACTTGGAGATAATCGAAAACGTCAAACCATGGGTTACAATCAAATTAGGCGGTATTCTGAGCAATTATCAGATCGTTGGACCAAATGTTAGAAGACTACTTCTGAAGAGAGCGAAATACGAGGCAATGTTACCAAAAAAAAAGAAGCAACAACGCGATTTCGGCCAATTTGTGATATCGTTGACAGACGAACTAATAGAGGCATGTTCGTACGAATTTATTACAGATTTTTTCTTAGTTTTCTCCAAATTTATGAAAAATCATAATCGTTCGTATTTTAAGAAAAATAAATTATTTTAAGAAAATAAACAGATTTCTTCATTCTTATAGCAAAATTTATGCAGCTAGTGCAGAAGTTCGAACTAAAACTTTCTACATCGCTTATCGATGAGATAATGAATGCATTCAAAGGGCCACATCATACTGTCGATCAAGAACAGTTAAAATCATTTTATTTGGAAGAATACCCAGAATACCAGAAATACGACATTATTAACATTGAAGAAAAAGAAATAAAACGATACAAAAAAAGAAAAGTAAAAAGAGGAGTAGAAAAAACGAAAAAATACAAACAAAAATTAACGTAGAAAACAATAAAAAATAAATCAAAGAATTAAAAAAAATGTATATCATGTAATAAATGATTGAAAAAAATTTTAGAATCTCTTTATAATACTATATTACATATTTCACATCGTGAAATGATAGATTATAATAAATGTCATTTTGTAAAAACTTATCAAGCATTAATTTTTGCTTTTAATGAGGTACAATATCTAAATTTATATTTATATGTATATATATATATGTGTGCATGTATATATATATATGTGTGCAAATGTGTAAAATTTAATCTATATAAAATATTCTTGCTGCAATATCATCAACAATCCAATTAATACCATCGACTAGATTTTCACCCGTCATAGCAGAGCATTTATAAATTTGCCAATGATGAGTTTTTATATTGGGTAACTCCAGAATGTCGGCTATGTCAGCTGCAGATAATGCACCAGGCATATCTTGCTTATTGGCAAATACAAGAAGACTTGCCCCTTCCAATCTTTCCTCTTGCAAAAGCTTGTATAATTCTGTTTTGCAATCATCCAATCTCCTTTTGTCTGCACTGTCTATCACCCAAACAAGTCCATCTGTTGACTCAAAGTAATTTCTCCAATAGGAACGCAATGATTTTTGTCCACCCACATCCCATACGTTGAGCTTGTATCCACGATGTTCTAATGTCTTGATATTAAAGCCAAGCGTGGGTGATATAGTATCTATCGGTTCACCATTGAGTCTCTTCAACACTGTCGTCTTGCCTGCATTATCCAAGCCCCTAAAATTTTAACATGGCATTGTTAAAAGCAAATGAAGAAACACATATATATTTCAAATGATTATTCTTCAATCATTTAATACATTGTAAGTTCAGCAAGCGTAATATTTATTAACCTGTATAAATCAACCACAAGCTAAATATATAAAATAAATATACAAACACAAATACGTACAACATTAAAATTCGCATCTCCTTTTCTTTCTGCTTCAATTTTTTCAGCACCGTTAACAGACCCATTGTCAATCCATTAATTACTCCACGATGTTCAGATCAGTAACAAATAAATGTTTTGTATGCGAACAAAATTCTTACGAGTTTGACAGAAACGTTTCTAACCTCCAATTCAACTTGTTAATTGATCACAAATTACACAATCGGTAAAAAGTAAAAACGCCACATCTTGTACCGATTAGGTACTATTATCAAAAATGATCAGCTGAGTGAATTTGCATATGTTATCAAGTGATGGATATAGAATGTGGTCTATTTGATGTTACAAATAAAAAGGCTACGAAATTTTTGATTAACCAATCGGAAGAATTTTACTAACTAAAACCAATTAAAAAATGCTTCGAAGCATTCGTAGCGGATCGTAGCTATAATTGTATATTATATGTAGAAAAAAATTAGAGTTTATCATTATCAACTATCGATACAAATTTATCAACTTATAAATACAAATGGCGATAACATGAAATTATGATTCAAAAACTTTCCGATTATTTATACAATTTTATATTTTCTTATATTTATTTATATTTTTTTGAAATACGAATATTCTATTTTAGAGACTTATATTTTATTCACATTAAATTCAATGACAATTAAATATGTATTCTCATCAAATATTAAAAGATTCACAATTATAAATTTCCAATAAATTTTTTGTAAGGTTTATGCAAATTGTAAGGTTGCAAATTTTATGGAATGTTTGCACGACTACACGGTTAAAAAGTTAATACATAATTGATATATATAGAAATATGATATATATAGAAAATTTGTCGTTTTTTTCTTCTATAAACATCGCTTGAAAAAAAAACAACATGAACTTTCTGCGGTAGGTTACCTAATACATATATGGAATACTTTATATATTTAATTATATATAAACAATATGGATAAAGCCGGTTGAAAGTTTATCAAGCAGTCACCAACTTTACTGTTAATAAATAGCATAAAACTGACACAATAGATAATATAAAAAATTTGATATTATCTTACATACAATCTTACATCTACAAAATAAAAATACAATCGTTAAGGGTTATTAGTAATGTCTTTCTAATAATACTTTTGCTGCTTTACTAATAACTTCTGGATGACATAAAGCATTAATAAGAGATTCAAAAAATGAGTCATATTGAGGATTAGGTATATAATCTCCAGATGCACTTGTTTCTTCTGATGGATACTTCTCCTTGTCTCTTTTACGTCTTTCTTCAATAAATTCTTTAAATTCATGCTCCTTTGCATCAGGTAACAATTTAACATAATAGGGGTATTCTTCAGCTAATTCTGTTGCAGTTTCTGGTTTAGGTTTAGGTCTTTTCGCTGGTATTTTTGGAACAGTCTCCGTTTGTTTCTCCTGCTCCTCTTCTTGTGCACGTTCAACAGCGCATTCGACCTAATGAAAGAGTTTTTATAAATTAAACATAAGTTCTATCTATATTTAACTAATAATATTGATGTTTCTTAGAAGAAAAAATTACTTCTGTTGTATAATATGTAGTTAATTTATTCGGAAACTGATTATAATCTCCCATCTTGGCTATTATCAATTTTACTAGAGCTTCCTCGACTCGTGCTCTACTATCTGTTTTCAATTTTCCCCATATATTAACGCTTACATTGACTTTATCTAAAGATTCCACGTAATGCCACCAACCATTAGGCACAAATAAAACATCTCCAGGTTCTAGAGTTATTAATTTTGGTTTGTCTGGTATATCCAACAAACAATCTTTTTCTTCTTCACTTAAGCAATAAATATTAAATCTGCTATATACAGTCGATTCCTCGTAAGGAAGTCTAACTGGTATCAGAGGAGCATTAGGTGGATAAAGCAACCATTGTTTCCTATAAATAAAATAGGTACAATATAAACAGAGACAATATTAAAACTAAAAAATAATTGAAAAATACGAACCTGCCATGTATTTGTGCTACTAAATTATAACCATAGGTATCCCAATGACAATCAGTATGAGCACCTTTGCCTCCAATCCAAATAGTAGAATGCATTCCATTTTTACCAAATTCTTTGTCAATCCCGAATTTGAGCCAATTAAAAGATTCTATAATGTCTGTATTATCGCTGAGCCACTCCTTTATGTGCTTATAATCACAGTAATGCCATATATTATTCTGCTTTGTTTCTTGTAAATCAATAAATTCTTGAAATGTTAATTGAATCGGTTTTGCAGGAGGACTCAAGCACCAATGATGATGTTGAAGAACACACTAAAAAATTCAATTGAACTATTAATAAAATTATCAATAAAACCATTAAAATAATATATAAATACAAGTATATCGCTATAACTTACTGTACGTTTGTTATGATTACCAATTCGAAATGGTAACTTCTTATTTCCAAATTTTTCAACCAATTCAGTCAGATCCCATTGAAGTAATTTCCATTCATAAGAATCATCAGAATTTTGTAACATGTTCTGAAACAATATAGGTTCTTCAAGTTCTGGTAGAATTTCTCTCAGAATATCTTCCAAGGGTTGTAAATGTCGATTCATGTTTTTAATTATCTTATAAAATACAAATGTTAAAATTAGTCACTTTTTTTATCTTTATTGTATTATAAAATAATTAATCCTATGAGATTATTGATTTTAATTAAATAAATCTCTCAAACTACATATCAATGTTTGCCTTTCAGATATTATCTTGTGTTTGTAAACTTTGATATTATCTCACTGATATTAAAATATATGTGACAATTTCAATGAATATTCTAAGCCAATGTCTGATTCACACTGCGACATCTAACATATATATGTATAATGATATGATATCCAATAAGAAAATTCGTTTATTCCTAGGGTTTCTAGTTAAACATTTTTGTCCAAGAGACAATTCTCCTATTGGATGTGGACTATGGTCAAAGTCTCGTAACAAATGCTTTGAAACATTTGATGGACCAATTAGAAGAAAGAATTTTACAAACTGACCAATTAAAAAACGCTTCAAAGCGTTTACAGCATCGCTTCCTTCCTTGGAAGCAACGTGAATCCTGCATAAAATATCAAGATTTGTTTGTCTTGCTTGAAATCTTCAAAAACGAGACAGATAGAGTTTTAAATTTCGCTTAAAATTAAATTGACATTGATACAATTGGGCCTTAATCCAAATGTTAATCTAAATTTTACAAGCACGCTTTTAAAAGTTAAATTTTAAAGATAAGATTTTGGAAGTGACTATATTCAAAAAATTCAAAAAATATTCAAAAAATTTATTTTTAAAAATTATTAGATTTTGAAATTATTTACATTAAAATGAAATAAATTTATATTCGGGTATTGAAGAGAGAAAACAAAACGAAGGAAGAATTGATCAATCACACTGATCGTGTGACCGAATTGTTCAAATGTAATTTGTTAATTGTCTCTCTATCCGAAATCTCAGACCAATTTCTAGAATTATAGGGTACGGTCAACGCGATGATACAAACGCTTTGAAGCGTTTTTTTAATTGGTTAATTTGTAAAATTCTTTCTTCTAATTAGTCCATCAAACGTTTCAAAGTATTTATAACAAAACTTTGACCACAGCCACAGACACAAGATATTATAGAAACGAAAGTTAATATTTTTCTGTGATCGTTGGAACACGTGACTCAAGTCTGCAGCACACTTCTTATTTTCCTGCTGCATTGCTATCTGAATTAGAATCTTGTCACCGTATTAATTACGATGTTGGCACTGACAGCATCGTAAGGTTGTGTTCCAAAATTCACTGCCAGCGCTGAGAATCTACAGTTTACGTCACATATACTATACATTTTCATTTCTTAATCCAACAGGAAAATAAGCATTGTGTGTTGCAGACTTAAGTGGAAGATATATGCTTTCTTTCTCTAATAAGACTATAAATTATCTATATGTATACAATACATTATTTTAAATTTTGTCGAAATTTTATATAAGTCTAGATATTTTTAAAAATCCTGCTTTTAAAATTTCATAATTTTATATGTTCTAATAACTTTTGAAATTTACTTTCAAAATCTAATAATTTTTAAAAATAAATTTTTTCAATATAGTCACTTCCAAAATCTTATCTTTAAAATTTCATAACTTTTAAAAGCGTACTTGTAAAATTTAGATTAACATTTGGATTAAGATCCAATTGCATCAATGTCAATTTAACTTTAAGCGAGATTTAAAACTCTATCTATCTCGTTTTAAAACCAAAAAGAGACAGAGACAGAAAGAGTTTTAAGCCTCACTTAAAATCAAAGTAGTTAGTACAATCGAACCTAAAACATTTGGATAAATATAATTTTTTTGTTTATTTCTTTTTGTTTATTTCTTGAGAAATTAACAGTCACGATATATGAATATCTAGACATGAGACGTACATCGCAACTCGTGAATACGACTAAATTTGGTGTAAGTTCATGTGATAAAACATTTATGATTCATGACGCCGAGTTATATATGTAGTTATATTGAAGCTTGTGATTTTGTTCATAGATTTACATTGCGCAATAAAATAATTGAAAATAAGCAGAAATGAAAAAGCCTCCTTTACACATGCTTTAATGTATGGGATTCAGGCGATACGAAAACGAGGCTAATTAAATTTGGCAACGAAAGGTACATTGCGTTATCAAATAAAGCATGTGTTATTTTTCTAACCTAATTATGTCTTTACAAATGATTATAATGGTATTTCTTGATGTCGTAATATCTCTTTAATTTGGTTACGACATATATCACGACTTTGCATCTTATGAACGTTAAATTATTATAATTTGCATCTATATTTTGACCTCTTTTTCTGTTACAAATTTATAATAACATTCTTGATATTACGTTTACTTTATATACAAATTCTACTGTATCCTGCTTAAAATAATTTTAGACTTTATATAACATTACATTGACAATTATATAATTTATAAATTTGAAAATGAAAGCAACAATTTTAATCTTTTTGTGAATAAAAGTTTTTAGTGCAGTTTAATATGATCACGTTACGAGGAAAACTCAAAAAGGACAATGACATAGCAAATTCAAAGAATTACAACAGGCGAGTCTCAATACGAGATAAATTACTGATCAAAGAGGTCAATTTGACATAATATTTCTTATGTATCATGACAACGATGTAATGTATGAATTCTAACTAAATTTATGTTAAATTATTTTTCTTAGGTACAGGAAATGGAACAGACGTTGCCAGTAACTTGTAAAGTCACATTTAAAGATCCACATTGTCTTCATGAATTTATCTTATTAATTATGCCAGATGAGGGATACTGGATTGGTGGCCATTTCTATTTTCAAATTTATATAAGCGAAGATTACAACATGGCAGTAATTTCATATTCTTTGATTTTTATATGTTATCTCAGTTTACTTGTAGTTATCTTAGAATTACCTGTTAAATCAGTGACATCACCAGTGAGCTCTATAATACACTACTGGAATGCGCCTTTCCTGTACTATAAGATAAAAGAAAATAAAAGAAAACTGCAGCTTGACGGAGAAAAGGAAGACAAACAAATAAAGGAAAACGTCTTTCTGATTCTTTCCTGCAAACAACATTAGCCAATCAGTGAGTTCTTGATAAAAAACTATCTTTGCATCAGAGGATGTGGTTAACATAATGCTTTGAAGCATTCTTTGATTGATCAATTCGTAAAATTCTTTCTTCTGATTGGTCAATCAAAATGCTTCAAAGCATATAATAAGCTGACATTGATGGAAATTTACAGTGGAACAGGACAGTGAGACCAATCATAACTCTGCAGTTATTACTCTAACTTTCCTTTCTATAGTTATGATTGGTCTTGTTCCGTTCTGCTGTAAATTTCTGCTCATGAGACGCCAGCCTAAAATTTTGACCCCATCCAGAATGTCATTGTTTAAGAATTGGGACATCCCCATTCATCATGGTGCGCTCCAGTATATTATAGAGCTCCAGTATATTACAGCTCACTGGACATAATATGTCTTAATTATAGTGTATTTATCAACATATTAAGATATTGCAAAAGAAGAGAAAGAAAAGGACTTTTTCTTCTTACCCCTTCCCTTTAGAAAGGAAAGGGATAAGAAGGAAAGAGAAGAAAATATTTGTCAATATGAAAATCGAAAGTTGCGGCTGAATTCTCATTATGTTAAATAATATTTTTCAGCCGCCAGTGGTAAAATGCTTAACGAAGTTATGGCATCCTAACATAAGCGAGGATGGTGATGTATGCCTATCTATTTTAAGACAAAGTAGTATTGATGGCATGGGATGGGCACCAACACGTAAACTAAAAGACGTTGTATGGGGTTTAAATTCTCTTTTCACTGTACGTATACAAACATTTTCTGTTGCATAATTCATTTGATGGATGCGATTATGTTGAACATATTATATGTGTACATGTGCTTCTTTTAGGATCTCTTAAACTTTGACGATCCTTTGAATAGAGATGCAGCAGATTTGTTTATTAAGGATAAAGAATCTTTTCGAAGTAAAGTTAAAGATTATGTAATGCAATATGCAAAAAGATGATTTATATTGTAACATTTTAATTAAGAAATAATTATTTACATTTTTCAAATTGGTTTCGTGCCTCTTTTTAGTATATGAGTACAGAATTTGCTCAAATCTGCTTTAGGTTAATTATGATTTAAATCAATTTAATATTGCTAGTCTTTTTATCTGAAAGAGATTATCATCGCTTTCAGTTTCATATAATTCAATTTTCGGATTGTTATAGCGAAATTATATTAATACACTTTAATTATGATCTATATCATTATGTATGAAGGAAATGTAAACATTAAAAATTAAAAGTACATCATGTGCACAATGTTTTTTTTTCTCTTGACGAGACATTGTAATGCCAACGAGCAATTGTAAATAAAGTGGGTGTTTAATATATTTAAGTAACTATAACTTATATGAGTATATATCTTTTGCATAAAACATACAAATATTGAATATGTAAAAAGTATCTCACACTAATAAGAATTGAAAATTACAAGTGTACACACTATTTTGTCACAAGTATTTATTTATAATTTTCGTACAATGCTCGATTGATATTTTTATTAAACTTCAAAAAAAAATTGATTTATTATTTATTATTCCATATACCTTTTATTTTGATTTATTGAAATGAATAAATCATAATTTGTTTGTGTTGTACTCATCGAATTAATTAACGGACGGTTGAAAAATTTGACTGCTGATGAAGGTCGGCGTAACAACACATCGACGATCGATCAACGATTTTTATAATTACAAGTTGTAACAAATAAATAATAACAAAAGAGAAAACAAGAAGAGATAATGTCTTGTTTCTCATTTTTCGTCGTTCCTCCGCGCTGTTTAGATATAAACTAAGCAAGTACGCGAAGTGATATGGCCATGTGTCAGTGCATGTTGTGCGTGTACATGTGTGTTGTGTGTATGTGTACATAAATATAAATAAAAAATTGCAGCTTTCCATCGTTAGAACGTGGTTCGCAGTTCTTCTTGTATACTGGTTGACCTGATGAGTTTCTGTTTGGAACCCAGCAAACTCTCACTCCCTAGGCTATCACTGTTGGAAGCTATCTTCGACTTTTCTTCGTGATACTCTTCATTATATTCCTTCAATCTGTTTCCTAGGAACACAGCCCTTTCGCGTTTCTTAATCATAAACTCTGTCGGCAGTAGCCATCGATGTTCGTGACATTCCTCCGCTAATGGCCTTTTGCTAAATAAAATGCATTTTTTTTTAATATATAAGAGACTTCCTATTAAATAAAAAAATTATTCCATATTTAATATTAAGTATTACAAAATATCCGATTATAATAAATTTTTATATTAATCTTGAAAATTTTTTTTTAAATTATTACCAACCTTGGTGCGCGTTTAAAGACCAACATGAGAAATCTGGTGGCTTCTTGGCTCAACTCTTTATAAAGATACTCGAATCTGTATCTGACAAAGGATATATTCTGTCTGGTTTCATCCACATCCTTACCACGAAATGGAGAAACTCCAGATAGTAATACATAGATCAACACACCGACCATCCAGATGTCCGTTTGCGGGTAGACAAGTTCATCATTATAGAGTTCAGGCGATCTGTATTCTGGATGACCCAGATACTTAGGCACCATTGTGCCCAATTTGTTGACTCTATGAGCTGACCCCATATCAACCAATTTCACCTGAACTGATCTCACAGATGACATAACGACATTGTCCGGCTGAATATTTAGATGACAGTACCCACGCCAATGAAGATACTGCAGACCATCGAGAATCTGCGTAATAGCATTCGCCACGCAGTTTTCTGTATACTCGTGCCGACTGGAGAAGTATGTGAGTATATCGGCACCCTGAAGTTTCTCTATGATAAACACCGCCACGGGTGAGTTGGATGCTTTGTAGGCAGCCTCTAGCATAGCTATCCGTTCGTGTCGCAGTGAATGTAATACTTCGTATTCCTGGTTCACCTGCTTCTCGGTCTCAGCATTTAATTCCAAGATCTTGGCAATGATCACGCGATCTGAGCTCTTATCTACACCCTTCACCACCGCGGAGAATTGTCCGCGCGACAGCTCCGAGATAAAACTATACTTAGTGGACAGTTGCGGTTCCACCAACCATCCAATCGGATTCTCTTCTATAGAGTAATCGATGTGTGGCTTGTCTTCTTCCAGGACAATCTCTTGACCGGCTTCGGTTAGTTCTTGGAGATGTCTCATCGCCCGCGTAATCTGTACTTTCGGACAACCCGGTGGTCGCGTCTTGATTAACTTTGATGGAATGCCCTTTTCGCTCCAACCAATACGGTTACGCGCTGCCAGACGAAAATTGTAACTCGTATCTTGCTTTAAGTCGCGCACCAGATAGAATTCGTGGTCAATGTTGAAGGCAACGTCTATCCATGCGATTGAATCACCCTCCTTGTACTGTAAATTATAACATAGCACGGGCGAGTTGCCATCATACTTCGGCTGCTTCCATCGCAGGAGAACTTCAGTATCCGAAACATCAGTAGCCTAGAAAATCGAAATGATATTTTACAACGCGAAAATGAAAACATCATTTTTGTATATAAATTGATCGCCACTTCAAAATCACTTTAATTATTATACTGTAGATTACCTCTGGAGAATCCGGCCCGCAAGAAACCGTTGCCTGCAATACCCTAGTCCTAACAATTGTTTGTCCTATCGAGTTCCTTGCCACGACTTTATATATTCCGATATCATGCTCTTTTGTAGGATTAAAACTAAGAATAGATCTTCCGTCAGAGTCCTCTGTCACTTTGATCCTATTGTTCTCTTGTATGACCATATCGTTTTTAAACCATTGTATCAGTGGTTTCGGATTTCCTACGGCTAAACAGGTGAGATGCGCCGGTTTTCCCTCTTCAATTGGGCAAATCTGCGGCTTTTCGCGGAAGAACGGAAGCTGACCATCCTTTTTCGATTCAATCATCGCCTCAGCTTCAGCGTAACTGTCTAACCGAGTACCTAGTTCATTCTTTAAACGTCTAAGTGTAAATGTGTCCGCAGATCCGTATCGATTGATGCGTGCCCTTCTTTCATCATCGATCTCTTCATCCATAACATCTGTGAATCGACGACGTTCTCGTATGATGGGTGCCTAATAATAAGATAAATAATTAGATAAATATTTTTGAAGATAATATTCTTTTCATTTTAAATACAATTTTTTTATAGCTACCCTCCAGTCAAAGCCGTTGTCTTCGGTAGCAGAACGTGAGAAACCGGGGCTACGATTGCACGCAACTTTCATATATTCGCGTAATCGTACTGGGAAATCGGTATCTCGCAACTGAAGAAGATATGTGTCCGGACCATTCTGATAGCTAAAATATAAATAAAATATAAATAAAAAAATAAATAAATAAATAAGAAAAGAATTACAAGAAATTTGTATTGTTATATAGAATACATTGAATATATGAAAGAGAGAGAGAGAGAGAGAGAGAGAGAGAGAGAAAGAGAGAGAGAGAGAGAGAGATTATATAAGTTTATATGATTCGTTTTTTTATCAATTATTTGGATATTTTTTATGAACATGCTATTCGAAATTTAATATTAAAATAAAAATCAGAATTTCTACTTTAAAAATCAAATTCGATATATTTATTTTATAACGTCTGCTTACTGGCTTTCATTCTTGATTATTCCGATTTCTGTGTCAATTGGTTCCCTGGATGGTATTTGATTTTCCCATGTCCTAGGTGAACGTTTCCTTAATGGACTATGACTCTTGTCAGGTTCGGGCGTAAACTTATGTCCGGGTGGATATACCATTCGTGAAGGATCATCAAATGCTGTCTCCAGTTTACTTCTACGATACCATGTACGGCACGAAGCATTGTTGTACCAATCACTATAAAAATTTCATTCGCGATCAAACTTTCTCAAAATGACATTTTGAGAATAAAATAAAAATAAATGTGTTGTTAAAAGATAATAGTCTGTGCTTACCGATAAAGTTTATAATAATTCTTCAAATTTTCGGAAGGTATCCTGTAGGGTTCTGGTGGCGAACTGTCAATGTAATTAAACCATGGATGAGCCAAAGCAGTCCTAACATTCATTCTTTTATCGACATTATACACCAATAAATTACGAATAAAGTCCTGCGCTTCGTTCGAGATATTTTTCCATCGGTCATCGAAATCCCATTTGCCTTCTCTAATCTTCTTCAGCGTCTCTCTATCGTTCGCACCTCTAAACGGTGAGATACCCGATAGCAAAATGTAAGTAATTATTCCAACAGACCACATGTCTGCACCGTAGCTAACACCTTCGTTATTAGTTACTTCCGGTGCAATATATTCTGGCATACCGTATGCCAAGGTCATCAGCTTTGTTTGTGAAATTTTGCGAGCTAATCCAAAATCTCCGATCTTTAGATCATCTCCTCCAGCATGGGAAACAAGTAGATCGCCGAGCTACAATGAAAAATATTCAAACATACTAATTTTAGCAAAGATAAGATTTCATGTAGGAATAATATCTATAAAAAAAAAATTTTTATTTCTATTATATTTAAATTTCAAATTCTATGTTCGCTTTAAATAGTTTAAATGAAATAAAAAGAAATTGCACAAATCATTGATTATTCGAAAATGTCATATCTCTTTAAAAAAATTTATTTTTAAATGACTTACCGTCAGACCGAGATGTGCGTAATGATTTCCATGTATATATTCCAATCCCCATAATAATTGGCGTATATAACGAGCGATATCTATTTCAGTATAATGTTCTTGTCTTGTGAGATTGTCCACTAATTCGCCACCGGCCGCTCTAAATTATCATTAAGGATCATTGTTCTGCCGAATTTTGATCCAATCGTATTATTTTGACACATCAAACGAATACAGAATAATATTTAATTATAATTAGTAAAAAATACTAGGAAAAGTATTTTATAATTATTTCAACATTTATTCTGATGTTATATGTAAGGCAAATCAAGTACGGAAATAATAAAGGATACAACTCCATGACCAACGTGACGGAATTATCCGTTTCGAAGGCATCGTGCAATCGTAATAATTTACGGTGATGCAGGTTGTTCATTGCTTCCATTTCATTATACATAAATGGTTTGAGATCACCGCGTCCGTGCATAATCTTAGAAGCATAATTTCTTCCAGTACTCCGTTCGACTGCATGATAAGTCACACCCTGAGTGCCGCGACCTAACTCGTCACCTAGATCATACAAATCATCAAATGGCTTATCGTGTGGTTTCACGTCCATCTTCTTCCTATATGTTCTGTATCCATATTCGTGCTCGTTCTCCTCCACGTGCAACATCACTGAGCAGGATATCGAACCGGCCACATTACCCGCGCTGATCGAGTAAAGGCCTTCATCTTTCACAATAGCATCATTGACAATGAGATTCGTAATGTCGGGTTCGATAAACTGAACCTAATTAAAAAGATATCGTTTTAATTAAATAATTTTTAATTGAAAATTTTAATTGAAAATAGATATCTTTTATTTTTAAAAACGTAATAAGATGTTATTCTACAATGAAATCAGGAATTTGCATAATATAAATATGAACGGAAAATACTCTGATTCTGGAAGATGAAGCTATAGGTTTCCAGTCCTTGTACCACTTAAGCTCCGGATAAGGCACGCCAGTTACGCGAGCAGTTAATTGGCCTGTTTTTCTTATCATCACAACAGTCTCTTCGGGTCTTTCGATAAATGTGGGATACTCAGCGATTTTTAAAATAACTTTTTGCCTGGCCTCGCCATGTTCATTTGTGGCAACGGCCTCATAAACACCCTCGTCTCTCTCAAGCATTCTATTGATGAACAGAGTCGCCTGGCCATTTCTAGTATAACTCTGATCGTATCGACCGCCCGATTCAATCAGTTGATCGTTGAAGTAATAAGTCATTTTTGGCTTGGGATAGCCATAGACGAACCAGAAGAGATTGCAATTATGATTTTTCACGCCGTATTGAGTGTCGTATTCCTGACGCAAAAATCTAGGCGCCTGAGCATAACCATCATGCGGAGGTCGTTCGATGTCAAAATCTTTCGGGAAGTAGGGACTAGTCTCCGGACGGAAGTCGATCCCAGGGGGTAAATACGGGAAGAACTTGGGCGGTTCCGGTTCCAATTTAGCGCGATAAGTTTGTGCGAATGGCGATGGATCGCTTATGCCATACTTGTTCTCCACGCGAATGCGGAACTTGTAATCGCGGAACGGCTCGAGATTGCGAATATCACAGACACAGCTGCGAATACCACTGCGAGCGGTGAACCAATCGCCATCCGGAAGTTCGCACATCTCCACCAAATAGGTCACAGGTATTCGTGGCCCGATCGGAATGGATGGCTTCCACGATAGAGTAAGATGTCGATCCATCATGCGGCTAATGATTGGACGGTCTGCCAGGGGTAACGGAATGCCGGACTTCTGGTATTTATCGTAATCCGCATATTGATCGGCAAGAGGTCTCTTTGCTCGTGGTTCCAAAGCTGAAATTGAAAAATGAAGCGAAATGATTTTGATTTTAAAAATCTCGTAACATATTCTCAAAGGTAAAGTTCACATTTACTTACATTCGTAAATCATCTCGGCGCTACACGAATCCTCACCATGAGGATTAAATATCTTCAACACATATTTTCCGGCATCCAATTCATCCACGTTAACTATCATGAGTCGCAACAAACTACCTTCTTGGTCCATTTTGATGCGATCAGTGGGCCACATTCGGTCACCATTACGATACCACTCAAAATCAGGCTCCGGATACCCCGTGACGCACGCGGTGAACTTGGCCGGCATACCTCTGTAGACTTCACAATCGCCGATTCTCTTCAGGAATGTCGGCGGCTCGACCTTCTGCATTTTTTGGCTAAAATTACAGATGTTACAGATGTTCAGCTTTTTTTGGTTAAATATGTTTTTTGTTGTATATTTTTTGGTTAACATATGTATATATAAAACAGCTAAAAAATCTTTTTTCTTAGATAAAATCTTACATTTTATCAACTATAGCTAGATTTGCTGCGCATTCCGCCTCGCCGCCCTTATTAACTGCTCTACATTTGTACCGTCCTGAATCATCGTATGCACAATCCTTCACGTACAGACAGAAGGCATCGCCGTCGCGTTTTATCTTGTATTTGTCGTTGTCCTTTAAGATCGGCTTGTCATTGAAATACCAAGTCACTTCCGGTTGCGGTATGCCAGTTACGCGGGCCGGAAACTTGGCATCGAACGTGGGCATCTGTTGTAGATCTGTAAACTTTTGTGTAAAGGTTGGCGACTGATACACTTTGCGAACAATGGCATTTGCGCTGATGGCATCTTCACCCAATGGATTGCTCAATCGACAGCCGTAAACGCCCGCGTCTTTGGGCTTGCACGGATCAATTTGTAAACCGACTTTCTTCCCGTTGCAGCTCGTTGTCACACGTTCCGATGACTCGATCGGTTCACCATCTTTTGTCCAGTTCACGTTGGGAATTGGATTACCGACAAATGACACATCCAGCGTTAATGGCTGGCCCTCCTCGACAGATACATCGCGCATGGGACTAGTGAATGCCGGCTTTTCCTCCGGTGTGTCCGGTCTCACCTTACCAGCAACGTCCAGCTTAGCTTTGCAGGATGCAGTGCCTTCCGTATTACCAGCTACTACCTGATACACGCCGACGTCTTCTGGTGTTGCCTTATCGAGAATCAGAGCTTGACTACCATCCGGTTGATTGACGATCTTTACGTGTTTATTGTCTGGGATAATCTGAAAGAAAGAATTTAATTATATAAGCATTATTTTGTTGAAAAATAAATATGTTAATTTGAAATATATCAATATTATTATATTAACTTCTTCATCGTTTCGTAGCCATTGGAGTTCGGGCGTCGGTTTTCCTATAGTCTTCACTTCCATTTTTACCGGGAAACCTTCAACAACGGTTTGTGGTTGAAGACTCGCGACAAATTCTGGTCTCTTCTCTCGTTCTTCCACTTCTACCTTAGCCGTACCCGTGATTTCACCGAGTGCATTAGATACAATCACTGAATAGGTCCCTGCATCTTCTGGACGTACATAATCCATTTTCAATCCGATAAGACCGTTTGGTTCGTTCGTGAAATACATTTCCTTCGTATGTCTTAATGGTATTCCGTCTTTGAACCATTGTACCTGTGGATTTGGGAATGCTAAAATTTGAGCTTCCAATTTCAATGGCTGCCCAACCACAGCTTTTGTATCTTCCAGTGGTTTCGTGAACGATGGTCTTCTTCGTTCAGCTGTAACGAACGAAATCTTACATTAAGATAATGATCGTATTATGAATATCATAATACAAAGATTCGATAAAGAGAAAATAAAATTTACTTACGCGTGACAGCGACAGCGCAAAGCGAAGAATTCTCACCGCTAGGATTTGCAACGACGAGCTTGTAGGCACCACAATCGGTAGGCTTTACCATATCAATTGTAAGCTTTGCAGTACCGTCTGGCAAAGTACTGATCTTCACATGATCGTCTGGTGTAATTTTTTCACCGTCCTTGAACCAAGCGACGTTGGGTATCGGGCTACCATCTATCTTGGCCTTCAACTCTAGAGGCTCGCCCTCATCGACTTCCGCTGATCTCGGTAACGCTTTACCAAACGAAGGCGCGGTTAATGTCATGGATAGATCGCAGTTGGTTTGCACGCTTCCGGCGACATTACTCGCTTTACATGTTATTGTACCGACATCTTTTGCAGAGAAAGTTTTGATGAAAAGATTACTGTCCACTATGCCATCCACGTGAGTCATCACTTGATATCTTTCATCTTCCTTGATAATCTCACCGTTCTTCAACCATTCTACGCTAGGCCTCGGAATACCAGTCGCGCGTATCTTCAATTCGATGTCTTCGCGATCGCTACATTGCATTTTCGACAAATTCTTCAAGAAGACTGGAGCTTCAGCTACAAAGAGAATGTAAATGTGTTTTATTCCTTTAATCCATTCAAACAGATAGAAAGATATCTACGAAATATTTCTTCATCTCCTATCGCTTGCGCATGTTATGTCCGTTTGAAAGTTTGATTTACTTACTGTGAGGTGTGAGAGTAGCTTGAGCACTTGTTTCGCCCAAATAATTTTTTGCCGTAACAGTATAGATGCCTTTGTCTTCTAGACTGAGCTTCTTAATAATAAGTTTGTATTTGCAATTTCTTTTATCTTCTTCCATATCATATCGTTCGTCCTTCTGCAGTTCTGTATCGTCCTTCATCCATTTAATATCGGGTTTCGGATTTCCTTTAATCACAGCTTGCCATTCAACTCGCTCGTCAATTGATTCAGCATGATCTCTAAAGCTGTCAATTTCTGGTTTCAATAAAAGACTCAAAAATGCCTAAAAATATAAAAATCTCATTATTAAATGATCTTAATTATTAAATGATCTTCTATATTTTGCAATCATTTGTTACTCTACTCAGCTACTTACGTTACTTTCGGCTTCACCCCACTTATTCTTTAATTTCAAAGTATATTCTCCAGTATCTTCTTTGGTACATTTTGGGACTTTCAATGTGACTTTACTTTCTGTCAATTTATCCGATGCCGGTCCGTTAGTAATAGTCCATTTGATTCTAGAATCATCAGGCGGAATTTCGTTACCTTTGTAGTACCTGAAAAAATATATTTGTATACAAAATAACATTTTTCGACTTAAACAATATATTTTAATTATATACAATATATAAATATATTTTTTAAGATAGGATAGACTTATAGATTAAAAAGAAGAATGAAAAGAAGAATATAATATCTTTTTCTATTATTTCTCATTATATTTTAATATTTCTATACATTTTTAATTTTTTCATATAAATAAAATCCTATGTTTATCTTATGATGAAAATCTCTTAAAATCTATGACATGTACTGTAAATATATACCATGTGACATCCGGAATCGGATCGGCTGTAAAGACAGCTTTAAATTCGCCGTTAGCCTTAAAGGCAATATCGACATCGTTAAGAGGTTCGGTAAATCTCGGTTTCCGGAGCTCTTCGACAGTTCCGACAGTCAGGTAGCCGTCTATGATTTCTTCGCCCAATTTGTTCGTCAGAACGCACGAGTAAAGACCTTCGTCTTCGAGAGTGGCCTTGCTGAGATCCATCTCGTACGATTCCCCTGAAGCTATGATTCTTATCCGTTCCCCGGATCGAAGAATCTTACCGTCTTTAAGCCATTTCGCGTCTGGTCTTGGTAAACCAGTGGCCTTTATCTCGAAGTTCGTGTTCTGTGTCTCGAAGATCATTCGATCGGTGAGATCTGTGCTCACGACATGAGGCGGAGCTACGAGGAAAAAGATGTGAATGAATTATTTATTTAAAAAATTTATTTTGCAAGGAAGCATGCCTTATTTAAACAAACTATTCCTCCTATCAGTAAATTGATAGTAATAGAAGGTATTAGGCTATAATTGACCAAAGAATGTTATTATGCAATCAAATTTTTTTTATAAAGAACGCTATTATAATATATATTTTAATTTATATAGATAGTTATGTGATATTCTATAATTTCGTCACAGTATATTTTTTTTTATATAAATTTTAATTTTCAAATATTTGATTAACTTTATATTTAATTAACTTATACATATTATACATATTAAGTGTAGTAAAAAGAAATCCATTATTTTTCCATTCAATTTCATGCAAAAATAATGGATTTCTTTTTACTACACCTAATATAATTAAAATGAATTATTTAAAATTGCAGGTAAGAATATTAAAATTATCGATAGTAAACATATAATTATTTCAAAATTTATGAATTTAAAAACAACATTACCATGTCTTCTTTTTAAAAAATATGCGCAAATATATAAATCTAAATGCAATTATATCTATTTATTCATCTTCTTTTATTCATCATTTTTATTTCTATTAAGATGATCTCTTGATATACTTACCTAGAAGCTTTTGGTTAAACAGGTGCTCAGAAAACCGCATAGTGAAAATTATATAAAAAAGTTAACTATCATATTTTAGATTAAAAGCCTCACAATCTTACCTTAATATTTCTTTTAAGTTGATGAAGAGATAATGCTATAAAAATCGAAATTCCAAAAATATAAGCAGCAAATATTACGCATGGAAGCATAAATAACATATATTGATTAATAATGAATATCATATTTCAAATAAAAGTTATCACTATATTAATATATCATAAAAACATCAAGAAAGAGAAAGATAGGTTTTTTAAAAATTACAAATATATTTTTGTAAATTCCTATCGATAAACTTTCTATTATAAATATATTTATATTTCCGTGCGAATGTTATATAAAATTGTAAGAGCAACACATGCGAGAGAAAGAAAAAAGTAAGACAATTAGCGAGATAAATCTATCAATCATATTGTAGATAGAGACGGTGCAACAATATGTTTTTCGACGAAATCGTAGTGCTGCGAGATTAGAGTTAACTGTTAAAGCTATGGGAATCTCACAGTCGTACCTGACTCTTTGCTCGATTTTTTATCGAGAATTTCATCTAATACGCTACGTTGTCGTTTAACTCGAGCTAAAAGATCCTTCATCTCCTCATCGATCTCCTCGTCGTCATCAAGCTGTGCTTTTTGAGAACTCTGTCTCGATAGCGTTTCGCTTGATATTGCCGAAGCTTTTGTCTTCTCAAGCTTCGTGGTTTCCTTCGATAACTCGGCAGCTGAATTTGGTCGATCTAAAGTTTTCTCCGCGACCTTTTTCACCGGACTCGTATCGCTAATTGTAGAACTTTGACTAGGCAAGTTTATTGTCTTCACATCCAGACTTTCTCGCTTTAAAGTTTGATTCGACAATGTCGCCGATAACGATTCTTCCAAGGATCGCTCCTCGGCGATAGTTTCAGTGATCCTGGAGATTCTATGTGATTTAATATCCTCCAAAGTTTTTTGCCCTTCTGGCGTTCCATTGAAGGAAAGTTCATCGAGAATACCATTCGTTGTTTTCTGATCCTCCGGAAGTTGATCAGCCAATTGAACATCCTCTGTGCTAACGTCTCGCGATAGTGCTTTCAAAGTCGATTCATCGTCAGAAACGGAAACAATTGTAACGCCTTGATTGACACCTAAATTTGACTTCTTTTCTTCAGTTTCGGAGAACTCCTCAATCAACACACCGTTTTGTGGTTTAGAATTCTCTTCTTGAGCGGTGTAAGCATAAGAAGCGATTTCTTCAACGCGGGGTCCCGAATCAACACCGAATTCCCGACACTCGACTTTGGTTGCCGTCATCTTGCTGATCGTGTGACTTTCACCGGGACCTGCGAATGGTCTAATCTAATATCTTCGACTACTAATATCCCGCGTACAATTACGCATAACATATGTCTTCCGAATCTTTAAAAACGATCTCTTCGTGCCGTTACTAAAGTTGCGATTATTATACATAGAGCTGTTTCCATAAATTGCACACTTATTATTTAAATCACACGATGTATGTTATGATATGTCAGACAGAAATACGCGCGTATTCAACTATGTTAAAAATAGATGATGACAATTTTGAAGCGAAACGATCTTTGTCTGAGTACGTTCTGTTTTCAAGAAAAGCATTACAGCTTGTGTTTCCCGTTGTTGTGTAACTGTTAGTTATGAAATATCCAGACAACATAAAAGACTTTATAGGATTCTAAAAGAAGTTTTTATATTGATTGGATATTTTTTTGGTTGACTGATAATGTATACGTAAGATTACCTGTAAGTATAGCTTCGTGTGATGTCGTGGAGGCCATAGAGATCGTGATTGTTTCATTGTCCCCTTGAATTACTTGGATGTTTTGTTTCTCCAGTTTGACACGACCTAAATTTATCAGATATTGTTTCTACCGCCAAATGACTTTAACCGTATACCTTCTCGATGCTAAGTTACATAGCGTGTGTGCGTGCGTATTGCGTGATAAACATAATACATAATGCAAATTACACAAATATATACCTAATTTGTTAAAATCGGTATTGTACGTACTTAAACAAACTTTCAAAAGAAATGATCGACAACAAAGTAACTACTGTTTCTAATCATCAATTCTGAGATCCTCAATGAAAATATGTGTGAAAAAGAAAAATCAAACAATACAATTTTAAAAATCTATATGTTACAAAATTATAATTGATTCTAGCATGCAGTGTTCTCTGATATTAATTGTCTAACATATGTTTCGATTCTAGAGTAAAAGTATTTTTCCTAACACGTAAAGAAATCCTTATCGAAGCGTGCTCTTGTAATTATCAAAACGTTGTAGCGTTTCAAATGCAGCAAAACTTCGCGTTTCTCTGGCATTCTAATTGAGCTAATCAAGTTGCGCACATGATTACCTTCCGATCCCGACTCTTCAGCACGCAGAGTCTCTTCCTGTGACAATTGTTCCTTTATCAATTTCTTCGTCTGAGTTTCTGCTATCTTCACCTCCTCGGCTTTTTCTTTCGGAGGTTTTACCTTCTCATCTTCCATCTTAGCTATAGAAATACATTCTTTCGAGTCTTTGTCATGACGTGTTTCAAGACGCGATATGTCAACATGTTATGACACTTAGAGATTCAAAAAAGTCAGAAAAATATATCGAAAGAATTTCTCAAAGCACCACAAAATCAATTGTATGATAATCTACAAATGGATTAATAAAAATACAGAAAGAAGAAACAGAGAACACATTTTGCGTCAACGTCAATAATGTGACGCGTCAAAAATGTTTCTCCCTTTCGTTTAAGGAAATCAGGAGAATTCTTTTTACACACAGATTTTTTTACACAGAAACTGAGAAAAAATCTGTCCATTGAATCCCTTGCTAAAGGCCGTCTAAAAAATTCTTAAGATGTCATATCGGAACAAAAAGGGAATCATTTGGCTTTATTTATATATTTAATACTTACTGAATGCTGTCAAAATATGACGACTTTACCACTGCGATTTCTCAAAAATTAGAAATGTTTATTGCTGTATATCCAGCAAATGTCACGATAGTCTTCGTAAGATTTTTTAACTCTGCTAAAATTATCCTCGCGATTAACTCTAGAACTCGATTGTAAATTACAAGAAGAAATATTGCTATTCCGCAAGTTACAATACAATCTTAAAAAAATTAATTATTTTTGAAGTACAATTATTTGTTATCATAAATGTGTATCATGCTATCATTTCGTTATTATATTGGTACCAAATTTGGTAATTTGTGACGTGACAATTTTTTTAACTGGACTTAAACTCGCGTCGAACGGACTCAAGTTCTAGAGTTAGAAAAAAAAAATTAAGAGATGCGGAAACTTACTCAACACGATGACTTTACTCTTGCTGGTGACGTAACCCAATTCGTTTTCTGCCCGCACCTCGTACAAGCCTCCGTCGCTACCCTTTAGTAATGTCACCGTTAAATCGTAACTCTCACTGCGCTGACTGTCCCTAGTAATTTTGATTCTGGCATCCGCTGTCACTTCTTCGCCATCCTTGTACCACTTGACTTCCGGATCCGGCGTGCCGGAAACTTCAAATATCAACTGCAGTGTTTCACCCTCTTTTAACCTCTGGTCTGCTAATTTCTTCAAAAGTTTCGGCCGAGTATTTACTGTCAAGTTGGAACTGCTCAAGTTTTCACCATATTCATTCTCCACCTTACAAGTATAATGACCCTTCAATTCGGTTTTCACCTCCTTAATGATGAGCTTATAATTGTCATCTTCTTCTACGCGAGTATACTCCGTGCGCTTCTCTGTGATTTCAACATCGCCCAGAAACCAATGCACACTTGGCTTCGGGAAGCCTTCGACTTCGACTACAAATTCGACGTTTAACTCGCCCTCGTTTGCACTGATGTCACACAATTTCGTCTTGAACCTCGGTATACCACGTACCTGCAATAATATCGCAAAGATATTAGAAGTAAAAAATTAAAAAAATAATTGCAGAATTTTTTAATTCCAAATAAACTTTAATTAAGCAAAATATAAAAGATTATTTTCAAAATATATTTTAGATTCAAGAGTCAGATTATATACCCTGATTCTCGTCTCATCCGAAATCGTTCCATGCTTGTTCACCACTTCGGCTTTATAAATCGCTGCATCTTCTACTTTTGCACCGCTGACTGTAAGTATATAATTGTTTCCGTTTTTCGTCATCTTCACGCGATCGCTCGCAGTCAAAAGCTGCCCGTCTTTGTACCAGTTGATTGTTGGTTCTCCATCAGACTCTACCTCAATCAAGAGATTCAATGTATCGCCTTCGTTAATTACTCGTGGTTCGCGACCCAGTCCCTTCTTAATTTTCGGCGGGCATCTTATACCGACCTTCCAGATCTCAGTTGTCTGATTGATCTCGTTTCGTGCAACAATCGAATATGAACCAGCATCAGTCAATTTGGCATTTTTTATTACAAGCTTGTATGTGTCGCTGTTCTCCTTAATGATCTTGATACGATTGCTTTCCTCAATCAACTGACCATCCTTGTACCAAGTCACTTCCGGTGCCGGAGTAGCCTCCACTTGCACAGTCATCGTGCCTGTCTCTTCAATCATAATCATCATATCAGACTGTTTCTTCGTGATCTTTGGCGCAGATTTCACAATCAGCTCGATTTGTGTACTGTCTTCTCCAAGATCGTTCTTTGCTCTGATGGTATAAACTCCGGCGTCTTTAGCGGTAACTTGTTTAATGACCAATGACAAGGATTCCTCATCTTCCCAGAGGTATTTGATTCTACCACCAGCTATAATCTCCTGACCATCCTTGGTCCATTTGATATCTGGCTTGGGATATCCCTTCACCTGCAGGTCTAACATTGCAGAGCCACCGGCGCTCACCTCGGATTGCTTCGATTCTGTTTGAAGTTTCGGTTTTTCTGGATCCTTCAGCAATTGATTCACAGCGCCTTGTACTGTCAGTTCTGCACTGCAGCTAATATTACCTACGTATTTAAGAATTTATATGAATTAACGTATTAATATAATGTGAAATGCGACAGCAATATTAAATTAATATTAATTATTACAATATAATCTTTACCTGTGCTGGTTTGCGCCACACACGTGTAAAGACCGGCGTCCTCGGGCTTCACATGTTGAAACACCAGTGCCAGAGTGTCTTCATTATCCTTGAAGAGAACTTTAAATCTCTCCTCAGGATCAAACGTCTGTCCGTCACGCGTCCAAATAAATCGTGGCTCGGTTCCAAGCTCAAGGAGACCTTCAGGAAGACCTTGGAAAAGTGGCTTTTCATCGGTCACTGTCACCACCGCCTCGCACGTAGCTTCGCCATAGCGATTCATAGCTGTGCATGAATATTTTCCAGCGTCCTGCTTCTGAACATCAGCAATCACTAATTCATAAAATCCTTTCTCGGCGTTGTCTCGAATGATCTTCACACGTTCATACTTTGCGTCAATTAAGGTACTATCCTTAAAGCTAAGAAAAAAATGCGCGTTAATGTGTTAATTCGCAAACAACAGACATTTGAAAAAAGTGTTCTAATTTTTCAAACATCTTTCTAATGTCTATTGCACATCTTCTAAATTTTTTTGTTATGTAATTTAATAGCTAAAAAAATCCTTTACTTTCTTTTATTTAAAATCAAATTATTTTTATTTCTAAAATATAAATTTTATAAATAGAGATTTTTGTAATAGAGGATGTTTGGAACTTACAATTGTATTTCCGGATTAGGATCCCCTTTGACTTTAATCATAAAACGTAGGTAGGTATTCTCAAGAAGCTCGGTATCCTTCAGACGAACCAAGAATATAGGAGAATTTGCTTCTGCCCTTGCTTTTTTCTCTTCCGGACTCACTGCAATATTTTATATCAATAAAAACAAAAATACTTATGTTTAGAAGTAACATTATGATATTATAACTTACATTGTTGAACCACTAACTGAGCAGTGCATGTCGCTTCACCATTTACATTCAGAGCACGTGCAATGTATATGCCGGAATCTGATTCATGAACGTTCTGGATCTCAAGCTTGCATATATTGTCAGTCAATGTGGTGGTGACACGATCAGCCAACTTGTCCTCCATCGGTTTATTATCCTTCAACCATTGTATCCTTACGGTCGGATCGCTAGTTAACATCGTGCACTCGAAAGTGGCAACTTCTCCGGCTATAAAAGACAACTCGAATTAGAACAAAGCAACGACACATCATGATTCCGAAGGAAATGAGAATGGTGTGAGAAACGAATTCGTCAATTCCAATACAATCGTCCTGTATCTAAAATACTCAAAATAAATAGCATCATACATTATAATTTACTCCTTTACGTGAGCATCAAAATAGGAAGGAATATAAAAATTATTACAGAATAGATTTAATATAGTTATTAAATATGCCCAATACAATTCATACGATCTGACTATACATATATGCATATATTGAATGTGATTAACACTACTTTTGATTCATGGAAATATGAATGTGGATATGTGTATGACAAATTTTAAGATGTAAAATGTATATCAAAGGATATTATCTTTTAATAACTAACAAAAAATTAATTTGCTATAAAAAACTTCGCTGAAAATATAATGTACTTGTATGTAAATATGTATATATTTCTAAACAAATGCTTTAATGTCACTTTACTATCTATGAAAATCGATTGAAGAAGCAATATAATGTGTGAATTGTAAAGATACGTCAATGTAAATGTCTGTATTGATGTGATATTGGTATCAGAGTAACATATCAATGTAATGAATATAAATGTTTAGTGTTGTATATAGCAGACATCTATGGTTTAGCGGTATAAAGCGTGTTTAACCAGCAATATAATATTACGTCTAAAAGCAGTTTGCTCTATTAGCTAGAAGAAGAACACGAAAAGATATGGAAGAAATATAGAGAACAGTGAACGCTGATAAACTAAGCAAGTACGTGTCACTTTACCTATGGCGTGTATCAATGCCTTTTTTGGTTGCATCGCTAAAACAGTAAAAATGTATCTTATATCTTGTGATAATCAAAGAAAAAAATGTATGTATTATGCCTAGCAATTATTTAATGCTATTTCTGTGTACGCCCCAGTTATTAATTAATAATAATATAGTAACTGTTCGAAGATTTCGAAGATCGTCGTATACTTACGTTCTACATTGCACCCTTCTATCGTCTTGATAAACACCGGTTTGCCAACATCAGTGTCAAGAGTGATTTTGGCAGTTCTGCTTTCGACATTCAAATCCATTGCTCTATCACCGGCAATTGCAGTTTCGTAGGAAGTCATGGTTTCTGTCCGACCTATCCCTTGCGACGAGGAAGACATTCTCGTCTCGATGGCGGACGCCGCTGATTCCATGTATGAGGACACGCCATTACGACTGCTCGATATCGATGAATATTCTACAGGGGTATTAGTTGGTAACTATCTTACTACTTGACATATAATATGTCCATAGATTTCAAATTAGGTAATAACTTGAAATTATCTTTTCTGGATACTATATTCGAACAAAATAGTACGATATTTACCGGTGTTTTGTCAAAAGAGAATTCAAGAAGAAAATCTATTAATATTTAAAAGAATTATTTTCGACATTCTTGAATTGAACACATTAAACATAAATATTATAGTGATATATAATAAGCGTTTGCAACTACACAATATACAATCGGCGCAACATTGATTTGCATCAATTTTAACAAGCATCCACATGCTACACCAAATTATGACGGAAGATTTTTGGCGATACAAGTATCAACAAGCTTTCACCTTCCACAACTTTCGAAGAGGCGCTCGCGCTGTATCGACTCGCGGAATATCTTCGGGACATGTCTGCTTGCTCTTCCTCGATCTTAGTCTTCTTTATTTCCGATGTGTCGGTCGTGCTCACGAAGTCCTTCCTCTTCTCCACAACTTTCGTGGATTCTTTAGTCACGTCTGTTTTTGGACCCGGATTTGCTTCTACCTTCGTTGGATTACTCTGAGCTTTAAGTAACCCTGGATTCGCTTGAGATGGTTCGATTTTTAACGATATCGATTTCTCGTCGCTTTTGAGCTCTTCCTTGCCTTCCGGTACTTCTTCGGTTACTTGAAGATCATCTGCTGCATGTTCGGCAAGAGCGACCAAATCACTGGCGTACTGACGAATTTCTTTGAGCCAGTAA
>Ga0157364_1000036_pt1 | contig 45839 bp, 25 predicted proteins | sample AttsexASBM2_FD_111476 | JGI IMG/M metagenome (GOLD analysis project Ga0157364, IMG submission 111476) | Fungus gardens microbial communities from leaf cutter ant in Ribeirão Preto, State of São Paulo, Brazil - Atta sexdens ASBM2 | ecosystem: Host-associated > Fungi > Mycelium > Unclassified ...
ATTTAAGATAAAATTAAATCTACTATAAATGTCGGCCTATGAATACTGGCCATGATCTTCGGGACTTGAAGCCTCAAGTATGCCTTTAATGGATTTTATTTAAAATAAATCTTTAGAAGACGGGAAAGCCACTATAGTGATGCTGAAAAATGTCATATTTTAAAGCAAGGTATACAATGAAAATAATGAATTATAACAAATTTTATTCAAAAAAATTTTCTTTATAAGATTTAAAAAAAAATCCCCGTCCTAAATTTTAATTTATCACTAACAGTGTGAAGTACAAAAGTTGAAATTAACTGTTTCGATGACAGAATGTTATAATTTTTATTTTTAGCGATTATCAAATTTAATCGGATAAAATTACACTTGAAATTATGTAAATCATCCCAAATCAAATCGGATACATTGCGATATAATTAGGCGAATATAACGTGATAGAATTATTCGGCAGAATGTTCAATGGTTCAATTATCTGAATGAGTCGAATTAACGTGACCCATGTCGCACGCAGCGCGAGTCATCGCCGATCGGCGAAACACGACGGGCGACATTGCATTCGCAAAATTGTGTCTTTCCATTGTCGTGCCCGCGATTTTTAGGCGATGCAACGGCACTTTTGCAATCGACCGATCGAGACCGGCGAACAAAAGTGGAGGCTCCGCCGCGATCCTTGCGCGGCTGCGCGTCTCGGGGAGGTGCTCGAGAAAGGACGAGCGAAAAGCGGAGAAAGTGGGTCAATTCTGGCGAACGCCAGAAATAACGTGATGCCAATCGTCGCGATATTACGCGCGAAAGTTTACCCCATGCATCAAGGGCACGTGCCCATTCAAGGACCGAGAAATTTAATGCTGCTTGTTTCGGGGCGAGAAATTTAATGCTGCTTGTTTCGTTACAAAAGTCAAATTGAATTTAGAAACAGATCGTTTAAAGTATCGACAAAATTTTCAAATTAATTTCTCTTTATTTTGATATCATTGTGAGACAGCTATTTTTAATTCTTATGATGATTTACATTATTCGATATTTCAAATATCATATTCTAGATTTCATAAAAAGTTGTTTCACGAAAATATGAATAATAATTTACAAGGCATAATTTTGTAGATATTATAAGATTAAGTCACGAGTTATATAATTGGAAATTAGAGCGAGTAATAAGGTGACAAAATAACTGTAAAGTGTTGTTTCTGTTTTTAAGAACTAAAACTTGTTCACGTTCTATAATCCGTATTTGTATTTAATATCGCACATCATAAACACATCACAGGGACAGCTCTCGGTAATCTTGAATCACGAGAGTGGGTTCTCGAAACGATGCAAAATAGATTCGGCACAAACGACAGCAGCGAGCAATTTCGACACCATGTCGTGAATTTATATTAGCATGACGACACAGAACAATACGAATTGCAATCGCGAGCTAGAATGACGCACATGATTAGCACATCATATGTGGTAATCGCTCGATATCTAGATTTTGCTTTAATCATTTCGCCATTCTTTTCTCAGAACAGTAAGAGTGCTTAAATAAATATTGACACGTGGATTTTTTGATACGATGTCATCTTGTTTGATAAACACAATAGTGGGTATGCTTCGAAAGAACAAAAATTTTGTTAAAAATTGTTAATACTTCAATTTATGAAGTATCATATAAGTAATTAAACGTGAATTTTAGATATTTTTCTAAAATATTTTTTCTTTATAATATTTTTACTATCCTGCAAAAACTTTAAATATTTCATAAACAAAGAATGAAAATATGTATATATATTTGAACGTAAATTATAATATGTTGGAATAAATGTGTGATTCTTCGGTATAAGAAACATAATATGGGCGATTATTTTGTGAATGCAATAAAATTAATCAATATAACAAATCAAAATAATCTTTCTGACTTGCTTTCCATCAGTGATTTCACAAATTATTTATACATTTCCACTTTTAATTAAAATTATAACAAATTATTTAGATATTTCTATTTTATCTTTATGTTGATTGAAATCGCATGAAATTTATTAAAATTGATCATTAATACCGCAAATGTAATATTCCTGTCTATTTTGATTTTGTATATTTCATTTTTGTTAATTTTTTTTTATTTTAAATTGATTATAATATTCGTTGCGTTCCTTATCATTTGACTTCCTTTTATCATATTGAAAATGGAAGACTCTATCTGCTTATATTTTAATTTTCTACAAATATTTTTATATTGCACAATATGGAATACAATACTCGTCATCAGCCATATATACTATTACAAGTAATTCGCTTAAATGTAAGTAGCCAACATATACTATACATTTAATTTTAATCATATATACATGTATTAACATATTACATGATAACAACAGGAAATGGTTAACAAGGTTTCGAAAGCAAATAGTCTCAAATACGTATGTAATTTCTTTAATCAGTCACATAAAAAGAACATGTACATGATATAAAAATAAATAAGTTCGGCCTGAGTCGACAATGTAGATTGGCGTGATCAACACGATTAGTGGATGTAAGCAGCTGGGGCGGCATAAGAGATGGCAGATGCAGCCGGGGCGGCATAAGAGATGGCAGGTGCAGCCGGGGCGGCATAGGAGATGGCAGGTGCAGCAGCAAATTTAGCAAGAGGGGCTGCAAGAGGAGCTGCTAGAGGGGCGGCGTGCGCGGCATACGCAAGAGGAGAGGCGTGCGCGGCATACGCAAGAGGAGAGGCGTGCGCGGCATACGCAAGAGGAGAGGTGTGCGCGGCATACGCAAGAGGGGAGGCGTGGGCGGTATAGGTAAGGGGTGCAGCGTGCGCGAAGTGAGCTACGGCAGGAGCAGCGATTTTAGCTACGGGGGCGGTATAGGTGAGGGGAGCAGCGATCGGGGCGGCCAGCTTAGCGACGGGAGCGGCGTAGGCGAGGGGTGCAGCAGCTACTGGGGTGGCCAGCTTGGCGATGGGAGCGGCGATTTTGGCGACTGGGGCAGCGTAGGCGAGGGGTGCAGCGTGTGCGACATGTGCGATGGGGGCGGCAACTGGGGCGACGGCCTTGACGGCAACGGCGGCGGGTTCCTTGCGGACTACGGCGTTGAATCCGTTGACTGAGTCAGCGGTGTAGTCAACAGTGCGCCTGGTGCCATCAGCTTCCAAGAGAGAATAGCTACCCTGGACGAGGTCGCCGTCACGAGTCTCGTGTTGGCTCTTAGCATCTCCGGTCAGGCTGTCGTGTACGTCATAAGCGTAACTGTATTGTGGATGCGGGTCGAAGTCGGCGTCGATAGTCTTAGCCACCACTGCCTTGGCAACGGGAGCGGCGGCGACGATTGCGGGTCCCGCGGCATAAGCTAAGGGGGCGGCGGGTGCAAGAACACCGGCGTTGGCGACGGCCACAAAGGCAGCAAACACGACAAACTGCAAAAGAATATTGGTAAAATCTCTGTTCTGTCTGTTTTACGAGAAGAAAACTTGATAATATCAAATTGATCTTAATTTTACATTTCGATATGCACTTGGAATTTGCGCGAGGAGCAATTCCTATTAATTGATTCACTCGCGAATTTTATTATTATACGAAAACGAATTCCAGAAAGTAAATCTTTGTTTCAAGAGATCATTTCGAGTGTACAACAAAGTTTAATAAAGAATAGATTTTAAACACAATCTAATAGATTTGGAAAATCCTCAATGTTTGCGATCCTTTACCCACCTTGAATGCCATTCTTGAGTGGATTTGGTTGGTTTGGATCGACCAAAGCAAGACTGATGATGTGCGGTGTTGATCGCGACCGCTTTATATACCCGGTGGTCTGGTCCACTGTATGAATCCCCACCGTTGATCCTAGTGTCGGACTTTGAAAGTTCGTCGGCGTTGACTGCCGACCGCACTTGAACTTGGCCGGCACTTGCAATCGCGCACCCTCGCTCCTGATAGTTCGCGGACACTTGAAAAGATCTATCTCAGCAATTTTTTAGGCGAAGACGGAAGTAGTTTCCAAGTGACCTTGGTATAATCGAATTATGAATATCGGTTTTTCTCATTTCGAGAAATCCACCATCATGTGAATGAAACAAAGAGAATGACATTTTTTAGGCATACCTTATTAATTGAATTGTGTAAAGTTTCGTCAATTTTATACTGTAAAATAAGATAACTTTCGTCCAAACGAGACGAGATAATTTTGGTCCAAATTTAAAAAAAAATCTAGATATTTAAATGTTTGTCTAAAATCAGAACATAAGACGTTTTTAAAATGTTTTTAAAATATTATATCCCGATTTTGGGCCGAATTTACCCTATTTTATGATATAAAATATCAAACAATTATAATTATAATAACAATAAACATTTTCTTAATTTGGGAATATAAAAATTATAGAAATAATTTTAATTTTCTTATCTCGATATTAAATTCTTCATTATAGAATTTTTTATATTATTATTATTACATTATTAACTGCAATAAAAAATTGCTCTTTGGCAGCAAAATAAAAAAATAAAAAGTATTATTGTTACTTTTTTGCCGTGTTAACGAATTTATTCTATTTATAAAACAAATATTTCGAAAAATAAAAAAAATGTAAATCGCAATACGCGTTTACTAATCGCTTTGCGTTTATTTCTTGGAGGATGCAAATCAATTCATTCGTTTCTTTTTCATCTTTCAGCGTAACTTTTTGTGTCATTGTGCAATATTTCTGTTCTATACATTACTGACCCTGCCAAACTTTTCGTACGCGGTCCTTGAACGAGATGCCGATTTCTCCCCGAAAGACATCAGTCGAGAATGGATTAGAAAATTTAAATTATAATACATTTCCAACATGATATGAGAGAAGTTTGCGTCATTAGGCAAAAAATAAACTTTAAGAATTCAAAATCATCGGGATAAGAGTTAATGATAGATGTGTTTGATCATCAAGTTGATCGTCATATCAATATGTGACAATTTTAACATTATTATTCTTAGAATGTGATTTTAATAGTTCCTAAAATAACAGCAAGTATAATAGAGATATTATTTCAAAAAATATTATTACATCCTCATGGTTCTTCAAATCCATTCTTCAAATTATAGTCTGCAGCTCTTGAATGTTCTCTATTTAAATTATTTAAATACATGACAAATTACAAAATTTGTTAATTGTGAGATTAAAAATTTTATTGTTTCTGTTAAAATTAATATTAATATTGTTTAATTCTATATATTCACATTTATAATTTTATAAAAAATAACAAGAAAATAATAATGAAATTATAAATATTTCTTAATTTTATAAGTAAATGAATACTTATAAAATTATAATACTTATAATTTCATTTAATAAAAATACAATAAATTTATATGTATTATATTTATTTTTATATTATATTTATATTATAGCGCACCTTTTTTCCTACAATATGTTGTAATAATGCGATCCCGATCTGTCACGATATATTTGGGAAAGACACGTAAATCGGAATGGCTTGAAAGTTTCTACAAAGGAATAATAATTCCTTCATTATAATTATGATCAATTGTTCCGGAATATTTGATATCTTCCTACGCACAAGAGATAGTATCGAAAATATAAAAATCATGAATACATATCGTTCGTCATTGTCATGAAACTTTCAAGCCATTCCGATTTACGTGCCTTTGCCAAATGTGTCGCGACAGACCGGGATCGCATTATTGCGACATATCGTCTAACGTCGTCGGGGCCCGTGCCAGAGAGAAAAAGAGAAGTGGAGCACTTTCATAAAGAAGAAATAGGTGGGTCGCCCGTGTCGATCGATCGCAAGCCCGCGGGCATTATCGGGCAGTTTTGCGCTGATCGAGGTTCGAGATTTTGCTCGTCACCGTCGTTTTTGTCGTCCATTCTGCTGACTGGTCCACTACCCACAAAATCCGTGTGAAATTGTTATTTTATCCATCCAATTTAACGCAAAGAAAATCGACGGTTTCAATCCGGAGACCAATATCTGGAAATTAACAATTGAAACACAAAGAAGCCGAAACTTTTGAACGTACACGCGATCAAAAAAGAGACTTTTGAAATTTGAAATATGTTTTTTATCAAGCGTTTTTGCATTTTTCGGATGTATTCTTTTACAGATTTTAATTTATGCTGTGAAGACTACACACAAATATAATTATATTTGAATTATACAAATTATTTATTTTTTCTTTTGAATTTGTTGTTCAGAAAGATATGTTGAAAAGGACTTAATTAATAAAAAAGAAGAAAGAATTCAAGTCCTCCATTTTCATTATAATAAAAGAAAATGTCAAATGTGATAAGAAATGATAACGTAATGAGTATCACATATTATCACAATTAATTTAAAATGCAATCTTATGATATGCGACTGCACCGACGCAGTTAACAACAAATATGTTGTAATAATGTTAACGATATTACCATATTTTTTTAATATTTCAAAATACATGTGATGCTTTTGCATAAGAGGGACAATTAACGAGGTACGAACATAAATTCATTTGGCGTAAAGAAAGAAAAAAAAGAAAGGAAAAGGGACCTGTTGGCTTTGATTCAGCCGATTATGGGAATGATCGAAGGTCGTGCCAGGAAGTAAGTGCATGGCAGTGAATCGGCAGTAAATTACATACCGGATGACCCGGACGTTGAAACCGAGCTTGCCTTCTTAGCCGAGGAACAACGCTTTGATCCGGATCCCTGCGGCGCGTGTCAATTATCGGAACAAGTCTTATTATAATTTCAAGTTAAGCCGTTTGCATTATTGCGACTCAAAATGTATGTTTTATTTATATATATTAAAATTAATGACCTTCGCTTTTCTCAACATGAAAAGATACGCGCATCTACCAACTTCGAAAGATGCAACAAGCATCGCGATACGTAAGTACAATTTTAATGTAATATGCAATATTGTGCCAGTTCATTTAACGTAAAAATAAATGCTTATGTATCAAAGCATTCGATTGACCAATCAGAAGAATTTTTATTGATTGAATGCTTCAAAGTATTTGCAACACTAAGTGGACCGCAACCATTTTAAATAAGCCAATATAATCACGTACACATCGAGATCTCTCTTTATTATTTTATTTGATGCGTATCATCTTTCTTCAATAAATATTAAAATCCCTAGCAAACACTAATTAACAATAACTAATTAACAATAACATATACTTCAGTTTCGTTCTATAAGATCGTGCTTGAATTGAAAATTGTAAAAATTCGCACAAAAATATTATTAAGCATCAAGACTAATTTTGACCAAATATGGCCTTCTTCACTCATTTATATTGAACATTTCTCGGTTTTTACTTTAATAATATTATTTAACTGTTATTACATAACTGTTAGTTATAATTTCCCACTTAACTGTAACAATTATATATGACACATAATATATTATACACATAATTATATGAGTGAAAAATTATAACCAACAGCTGTTATTATTAGTTAGTGTTTACTGGATCGATATAAATACTTTATACATTTATTACGAGTTATAATTTGTAACTTCTGTGTTGCAGATATCTACAAAGTTTAAAATTAGAATTAATTGTATGTGAAATTAAATTGTGTAAATTTCCTTTAATATTTTTTTTATGTTCCGATTTTCATGTATTAGAATTATTACTTCCGAGCGAAGTTCTCTTGTTATATATGCGCGTTAGCTGACGTGCGTTTTGCGATCTAGAAGATTACAATCCATCAAGCTTCAAAATTACGAGACAACGAATTTCGAAACGATTCGCATAATTATCTGAACTGGTGATACTGGTGGTGACCGGGTAGGCGGCCTACGTATCCATTAACTTCTGGCCTGAGTACCGATCGGCACACTATCGCTGTTATTCACGCAAGTTGATGCAAGTAGCATCGTGTCACTTTTTATTGCACAGTACTATGCAACTTGTCACATCGATTGCGTTCCGTGTTACGAGGGAATGCTTGGCAATTAAGATTAAATATTTAATCAAGAATCAGGCTGTAATATTTTTGATAATGGTTTCAATTGTCAAAACCACTTATGAACTCTATTCATCAATTTAAAAAATTATCTTACAAAAAAAAACTTGTTTATGCTAATATAATTTCTAAGCAAATGCAATAATCATAAAAAAAGCACTGTAGTATAGAAACTTCAATAAAGATCAGAATGTCCAAGCCAAATGAGTAGTGGAGAATTAAGAAAGAATTCTTATTTCGCGCGGCATTAAAGTCACCGATCAAAGAGTTAAAAAAAATTTACAAAGAGAACAGAACAAGCTCTGAGAAAGTTTATAAATGATGAGCAGATCTTTATAGATCCGACAGTTTTCATGAAGAGAAGTTATGCTCTGTATATATAAACCAAGACTGCAAATATATAAATATGATATAAAGAACTTTATAAAAGTATTTGATTGTATTTGTTCGTTTACGATTATGTAACTGAAAGTAAAAAGATTGCGCTTAAAAACCTAAAATATTCTTATCGAGTCTGCAAATTGACATCCATACTTTTGGATCAGAAAAAAATCTTATTTTATGTAAAAGGACGCACAATCTTTAAAGAAGAAAAATATTCCTTAAAATATGATGTTTGAAGCCTTTCTGATGGAAAGTCTTAAAATATAAGAAATATAAGTATTACAAGGTCTTAATGACCATGGACAGACAATCAATATCAGTGCGCGAGATCATTTTCGTATAATTATTTTTGCATTACATTAATCATTTTATTCTATATTAAGAATCCTATAAATTGTATGGATTTTCGTAATTTACTAACAAAGCTTATCAAATTCACAAAGGCCATCATACGTAAGAAAAGAAAAGAAATTTGGAGAAAAATAAAGAGTAAAAGAATAAATGCTCTGTAATAACCCTCGATGGAACAGGCGGGTTGAGCAGAGAAGGATCAAGTAACTCGTGGCAAGGACGTGGCCTAGTCCCCGACGACGACGACGACCGGTGTTCGTTGGTCCTTCAAGATGCGAGAGCAGGGGCCCGATCCGATCCCGGCTCTCATTGGGCGTGGTCCGATTTCTTGCTCAATTTTGCGCTCTTCGCGACCGCGAATCAGGTAGCCGTCGAAGATACCGTCACCCAGTTACATCAGTGAGCGGGTACAATTTGATATGTGTGTGTGGTGGCGGTAATGTGATGTGATGTGGTGTGGGCCTCCAGGGTTCCCGGCAGAGTGGTATAAAAGCCGAAAACCATCTATCCATTGGTATCATTCGCATCAGACTTGCAAGACTAGCAAGCTACCAATCGAGCAAACTACCAATCACCTGAGCAGCAATGGCTTTCAAGGTATTACATCCTTTTGAATCCTTCTCGACATAAATTCAACCCACGCCGGGAAAGTACTGTCGGTTGATTCTCGTCGGTGAAATTCTTCGTAACGCAAAGTTTATTTCTGGCTGGATTCTCCGTAATTACAATTCGAAAATAATAACGGTGCATCCATAAGTCTTTTTTGTGATATCATTAACCAACATAAAAAAATAAAGCAATTAATGATATTTGCAGGACAACTCGAAAGCATATTTAACATTTTTCTATATATTCCGCATATATTCTATAAATTCCGCAACAAACTTTCACGCTACGAGTTTCTTCTCTTCATGAAGTCTTTTATATGCCCCCCCCCCTCTTTAAATCAGGTTAATTGTTTGCATTTTAAACTAAAATTTTGTTATGAAGAGATTGGCAAAAGTGCATTATTAGAGTCCAAACGATGTTTATCATGATTTGACTAAGTTTATTTAACTTACATTAGTTAATATAATATATTCTTTTTTCATATTGTGTACTGTCGTATCAATTCTGTACATCTATATATCTATCTATATTTTATATTCTAATTCTGCATTTTCATCCAATTCTACTAACACATTTTTTCTCCAATTTTTTTCCTCTAGTTTATCGCTTTCGCCGTCCTGATCGCCGCCGCCAACGCCGGTATTATCGCGCCTGGTGCCCCTCTGGCCTACGCTACAGCTCCCGCGGTTGTCGCCGCCCCCGTTGCCAAGGCTGTTGACGCAGACTTTGACCCGCACCCACAGTACAGCTATGCGTACGACGTACATGACAGCCTGACTGGCGATGACAAGAGCCAGCAGGAGACCCGTGATGGCGACCTCGTCCAGGGTAGCTACTCCCTCTTGGAAGCCGATGGCACCAGGCGCATCGTCGAATACGCCGCTGACCCAGTCAATGGATTCAACGCCGTAGTCCGCAAGGAACCCGCCGCCGTTGCTGTCAAGGCCGTCGCCCCAGTCGCCACACCCCTCGCCTATGCTGCCCCGATCGCCAAGATCGCCACTCCTGTGGCCCATGCCCCTTTGGCCCCTGCTCCTCTGGCCTACGCCGCCCCGATTGCGAAGATCGCCGCTCCCATAGCCCACGCTCCCTTCGCCTATACCGCGCCGATCGCCAAGGTCGCCGCGCCCGCCGCCATCTCCTACGCCGCCCCCGCTGCCTACCTCCACTGAACTGTGACCTGACCACCACTTAGGAATGATACTTATCGAATAAATCTCAGTTTTTGTAGCAAGTACATAAGTCTTACGAAATTATCTTCGCCTATCTACAATGTATTTTCGTTAATTAAGCTGGACTTAGAAAAAAATCTGATTTAAATTGCATTTGGGATTAGCAGCTACGTTTCTTAGAAAGAGTACTTTTTTAATATATATTAAAATCCATTTTGTCATACTGGAGAAATATCTTTAGCTATCTTTTTCTCGATGCGTGTGTGTATATTTTTCAATCATTTAGAATAAGACTTGGAATAATTGTGTTTTGAATGTTGTAATAATCATGATTTTCTCACAGAATCATTTTTCATTCGTAGTTATTGCTTCTTCCTAATTGTCATTATTATTAAGATCTCATTGTTTAAAACTACTGAAAAAGTGTTGCAATGTCTATTTTCCTCTTTATCGAAAACTACTCGAGCAAGTACCCATCAACTCAATAAAAACTGCAATAAACTCAATAAAAACTGCATTATTTGGCATTTTCAAATTGAAATTGATGCTGTTTTCGAACGACGTGCCCTGAAATTATATAATTCGCGAGACATGTGCATTCAAATTTTTAAATGCGAGTAATCGGCATAACGTAACATAATACGTTGTCCAATTTGCTGAAAAAAGAGGTAAAAAACCACATTGAAAGTTGTCGAAGAAACGTCGAATTCGACCGGGTCCAATTAGTGAAATTAGGTCAGGTACTACCTGCCGCGGGCTCACCGGTGTTATCTTGCCTTTCCGTGACATTACCGCATTACCGATTCACAAGCGCTCGCTGAGCACTTTCTCCAACGAAGTGCCAGCATACGGATTACATAACGTCGATTACCACGCCTCGTCCAGTCAACCCGACACACGCACCGGCCAGTCGACTCACGCGCATCGCATGTAATACGCGCGTAATGCGTAAAGGCGTGTTGCGTTATAGCCGGGAACCGTGGCCGGACCAGATTCGCGCAATGCCGTGCGAACCTTGATCTACTTACCGGTCTGGCATGACCCGCAACGCGCAATGTTTCGTGCGTACTTCGGTTCTTTCGCCCACCTTTGGCTACTCTGGATATCCAGTCTGTTTTGGCAACGAGAATCAAATCTGGAGAGAAGTCTCTCGCGAATCCAGTTAGTTTATGTGGATATAAAATAGTTAACATCGCATCGAGAAGACTAGAGATATGGGAGCCTGGAAGGGAAGCAAACTTGAAATTTAAACGAATCAAAATGTTTTTATAAAAATTTATTATCAAAAGAGAAAATCTATCCGCTAAACGGTATTAAAGGCACTTTACCGTTTCAGTTGCCAAATTCTTATTCCTAAGCAAATAGCTCTAATAAGCTATGAATAATTTGAGTTACGCAAAGAATATTTATATTGTGCGTATACAAACATATATTCTGAATAATTTCTATCTTTTATGAAAAGCGTACAAAGTAAATTTAATGAACTTTGTTTTTATGCCTTTAAATAAAGCTTGACACGTTTAAACAAAATTTCAGAATTTCTCTTTCAACATAAACAAATAAATTATTTTTACTTATTGCTAAAAAATAAGTTTCATACATCTGTGCTAGAACTAAAAATCTTTTTTTTATATCATGTAAATAATAAAAAAAATCGAACATTTATTGACTCAGGCCTCTTCTCTCTGGTGGTTGTAATCTAGAAAAAAAAATATATATATATATATTCAAAGCGTTACAATGCAAAGTTCCTGAAATTTTAAAATTTATTTGACGATATTATAAACTTTTATGATATTTAAAAAAACTATTCATTATTTAAAACAGAAAAAATATTTATATTTTCTCGATAAAAACTTTTACTTACTGATGAATCGTTACATAATCCTCGGCAAGAATGTGCGACGTGTCTAGAGGCGTAAGAAAAGCAAATTGACTTTGTGGGTGTAATCTAGTGTGCTCCAAAAGGATATCCATTATTACTCGTCGGTTTACTTTATCCTACGAACAAGCACACAACAGATGATTATTTTTTTATACAAGACAAATTCAGGATATACAGGATGTTTCAGAACTCGCGTATCGCCGGTTACCAATATTCTTAGTGAAATTCTAAGACGAAAAGCTTTCTATCAAAAAGCGATCCGATGAGTAGAATTTGAATGGTGAGATTGAAGTTGATGAATGGGCGCGCGTGGAATTCGCGGCCAAGATCGATTGATGTATTTTAAACAATTCTTAACTAATTAATTAAATTAAATGCAACGAGTAATGAGAAACACGCTTTGACACGATCCAAGTATCTGAAGTGTCTCGCGCCAGTCTCGGTTGTGTTGATTCTGGCCGCGCGAATTCCACGCGCGCCCATTCGTCAATTTTAATATCTCACCATTCAAATTCTGCTCATCGGATCGCTTTTTGATATACAGCTTTTCATCTTCACAGAATTTCACAAAGAATACGATGATAACTGACGGTACACGAGTTCTGAGACATCCTGTATATAAGAACAGCTTACCATGAATACATCAAATTCATCGAGAAAGTAAAAAGGTAACTGAATGCAATCCCATAAAGCCAAGATGAACGCGACAGTCGAATAAGATCGTTCGCCTCCCGAGAGTGATCTGGTGTCGTTGCCAGATTTTTGATCATCCCGTGCACTCACATGCAAATCAAGTACTTTTTTTTGGTGATCGATCACTACAGTGCCCTGTAAAAAGAAGAAAGACCATTTGTGAATAAGAAAAATATAATTTAAAAAATATTTCTATAGCTGTAAAATATTTCTATACCTTATATTGTCTTAAAGAAAGCACATCAGTGAAAGACTTTTGCACATAAACACTATACGTATCCCTCAATTGGAGAAACATTTTCTGTCGATATTTCACTCGTTCGATATGTTTCTGCAAAGCATATAAATATATTGTAAGTATTCCCTTGAATAGTTCATTGTCTGTAAAAATTATATAGGTAATTTACTTACTTCGAAACTTTTTTTCAATTGCGAGGAAAATTCAATGTGCACTCCATACTTTTCCTGTTTTTCTGCCAGTTGTAGCCGTAATTCATCCATACAACCAAACTGATTTTCTATTTCGCGAATTTTATCTTGTAAATCAGTCAGTAAAGTTTTGATTTGGTTTATCGATCTGTAAAAGATAAGATATGAAAACAATGTAACATAAATAATTAAAATATAAATAAAAATTAAGAAATTACGAAATAATTTTAAATACACATAATATTGTATCAACAAATAAAAAAATGCTAACCTGGTAGTGTTTATCCTAGGACATTTTGTAATAGCGACAGAAACCGCTTTCTTTGTAACTCTCTCTTGTATTTCGAATTCCCCCGTTGCGCATTGTATAGCTTGACGAATATCTTGTAATTTTCGAACAGCACGTTGACACTCATGCCGATGCCTTTCCTTCTCTCGTGTTAATTCTCTTATTTGGTCCTATATAAAGATATATAGATATATTACTTATTATATTATATGTTAATAGATATTAATTATTATACTAATGAATAAACATACTTTAAGAGGATCAACAATTATATGTAAATTATGCCTTAAGTCCCTGCAACGCTTAACTTCCATGTCGAGAGATTCAACGTTCTTTTGAAGTTCTTGCACATTCTCCGCTAAAAGTTTTTCCGCGGCACTTTCATGCGCTACCTTCTTTTCTATTTCCGCAGCTTCGTGTCGCTATTAATAATAAATTAAATCATGCAACTATATTGCTCTAGAGAATAAAAATAGTACTATTTTAAAATGTTTCTAATTACTCACGAAAACATCAACAGAAGTGCCTTCAGTAGACTCAATTTTATCTTTCAATTCATTAATCAAATTAGTACATTCACTTTGCGCGGATCTTAGCTTGCGGACCATTATGCTTACGTTAGTTAATTCAGAATTAGTACGATTTAATTTTTCACGTACAGCATTATATGCTATGGTAGCTTCCTGTTTTTTATTTTCCGCTATCTGAAGTTCTTCTTTTAGCGTTCTAAATGAAAAATTAATAAAATTATTAACGATTGCATTAAATTTTTTTTCATATACAATTATTGAGTTTAAATTATAGAGTTTAGTGTTCCAAATTAGATTAAATTGTGGTACTTACTGCATTGCTTCCATGGTAGAAACTTGAAGATATTTAGCACGTGTACAATTTCCGCCGTAAGTTCTATAATTTGGATCGGGAAAGAATGTGTCACCATGAAGAGTAAACGCTCTTTTGCAATTTTTTGGCACTTTTGTCCCATCTGACATTATCGCGCAAGCCTCTTCATTTGTTGGTATAAGAAGTATACATTCAATTTCACGTTGATCAATTAAAGAATTAGCTACGACAGGATCTTCTATAACCATTGCTTCCAAGAGGTTGGAATACTGTGGCGAATATGTACAGTGACGTCTAACATCATGCACCTAAAAATTTAAGATTTCCGATTGTATCAACATTACTTTGATTTTAAGCGAGAATTAAAACTTTCTTTTTTTTAAACCGAGAAACAAAAAGGAAGAGAAATAAGCCTTATTCAAAGTTAAAATAACATTAAAATTGATGTTATCTTAATTATGCAATTATTCAAATTAAAATTAACATTCTTAATCGTCACTTGCTTGCTTTTCTTATTTAAGAAGTTAATGGAAATGTTAAATATTTATATACAATATTTATTTCTATTATTCTCTCAATAAATACTTTAATTTCAAAATAATAAAAATTATTTTCTCTTACCTGATTAAAAAATTTACTACATATTACTTGAAGGGTACTCTCATTATAAAAAATTTCCTTCATAATACTGTTCAACAATTTGGCATCCTGACTATTATCCACACAGAATGAGTTAAGGGTGCCAAAACCTAGAAAACTTTCTACAGCCGGTGCCCAAGCGGCATCCTTCAATTTTATGAAAGCACCTGCATAATCACGTATATATGACTTAATAAAATAAAACTTCATACAATAGTTAATTAATTTAAAAAAATAACTTTACATACCAATAGGGCCACGTGGTTTTTCTTTAAATCGGTTTTTCTTATATTCCTCCTCGATTCTCTTCAACAAACGTGGTATGTTTGGTCCAAATACACTTAATGCATTGTCGGATTGTTGCTCGACAGCGCTTAAGTCCTTTTTGATCTTTTCTTTAATTTCATAAAGTAAAATGCATTTTTTTACACAGCCTAATTATAGAAATCACTAATATTACTAATTTGTCTTAATATGACTTACGTATATGTCTATCGAAATTGTCCATTTCATTTTTGGCGGATATCACATCTTGCTGAAGTCGCATTCTATCGGCCTCTAAATGCATTAATTCAGTTTGTTTAGTGCGTAATGAAGCATCAAGTTCATCCAGTTTCTCCTCCAATTTTGATAGACGCTCTTTCATTTCTTTTTTCTTGTTATATTCTTCATCATTGCAGCTATAAAGACATATTTAATATATATTATAAACATAAAAGAACATGAAAATAGAATATTATTCGGAAATATATTCTTACCTTTCAAGCTTTTGAATTTCCTTCTTCACCAAATTAGCATCATCTTCTAATCGTTTTATTTTGCTTGTTATAGAACGCCATTCGCGCTGTTTATTTAAATACGCCTCATTTGCAACCTTATGTTTCTGTTTTGAACTATTATAAGCTTCATTGCTATCTATCGCTTCCTGTTCTGCTTGCTGAATTTTTTGCTTTATTTCTCTATAAAATAATAAAACACGATCGTAAGATATAATTTGTAGCTTATATCTTATCTTCTCTATAAAATAAAAAAATATGAGATAAGATCTAAGATAATTCATAGCTTTTGCAATAAATGTATACTATAAAATGTATACTATAAAATGTTAAAATTAATTAATAACTTCTGAAAGTAAATTATAATTCTTATCATCAATCTTATTTCACATAATTTTTTCATTTTCAAATTAATTCTCACTCGATATTTTTGTCAATTTCTTCATCTTTTTTTTCTGTAGATAATTCTATATTTTGGAGCTCTTTCAACCTATCTTCTTGCATCTTTACAGTATTTTGTATTTTATTAAGTTTGGTTTCCTCCGCAATCGCCTAAATAATAAAACTGTTATTCCAAAAATTACTTTGCCAATTTCTATTTTCTTCAAACTAAGACTCACTGTAGCCCAATGAAGTTCCATTTCGAGATTAAATAATTCTGCTCGTGATTCATCCATTTCCTCTAATCTATGTATGCTTTCCTTCAATTTTTCAATTTGTTTCTTTTCTTGTGACAAGGTCTGACATATAATAAAAAATGAGAATACTTGTACAATAAGATTAAATAAATTTAGAATACATACCGCATTATATTGCTGTAACTTATTATATTCTTCTTCACATATATTAAGAGCTTCTTTATAATTAGCTTCAATGAAATCTAAGAGAGTAGCTTTCATGAATAGACTATACTTTTCTTCAGGCTTAGAGGTAACTAAAAATGTTCTTGAAACATCCTGATTCAATACAGATATTGGATTATCGATTTGTATATTCATCATTGATATAATATTGTCCAATTCATCTCGTTTAGTAGAAATAATTTCTCCTGCAAATGATAAATTTCTGTAAGTACATACAGATGTTACAATCATTTAAAAAAAAGTTATATTTCAACTTTCAAGCTTACCTCTCCAATTTTTAATCTTATATGATGAGGTAGTTCCAATGGTACGTAAAACTGTAATTATGTTGCCATAAACTTCAGGCTTGTAAGCAGTGTCTCCTTTATTTACTAATGTTATCTCAATAGTAGCTGAGTTTCTGCCTTTTTTTATAAACTCTAAATTGTCAACAGCAAACAATATATTATTAAGTTATTCTACAATATGTAAAAGACAAATAAAAAGACAAATTGTAATATAACCTTTAACAGAAGTTCCCCTGCTTGTAACATTTGCCCTAGCACCAAGTCCTACAGTCAATGCAGTCAATATGGCACTCTTGCCACTGCCATTTTGTCCCACAATAAAGTTAACATTATCATTTAATGTTATTTCCAATGCATCGTGACACATGAAGTTATGAAGACGAATCTTTTTCACCTTTCCAGCTGTATACTATGACATATTAAATATGATATATTAAAAGTATTTAAGATGTATTTCAAAAATTACAATAACCCTGAATAAAACTGATTAGTTTTTAGCTCATTTGTACTAAAATCATATGTTTAATACAAGGGGTTATATATGTTTTTCAACTAGCTGGAATAATTGTTGGATGTTTTCCATTTAGTAATACAAGTCGATACAAAAATCATTCTTTTTTGACAATCAATGAATAACAAAGATAGAACAATACTTATGTCAAACTGTCAACTTGTGTTATCAAATGAGAAACATCTAGAAACATCTAGAAAGCTAGGATTTTATAACCTTAAAATAATCTACTCAAGGATTATTTGAAGTAAAATTGAATGAAGTAATTAATGTTTCAAAGTTTAATGTCTAACTTTATGCTTTTTGATTATTTGGGAAAATTGTTGAATGCTTTCTATTTAATGACACAAGTAGACACATGTATCATCATTCTGTCTTTGACTGCTTTCTCTTTAGGAGTTAATATAAATGTTCTATTCTTCTTGGCATTCAATGAATAATGATAGAACCCGTGAGTTGACTTATATCATCGAATAAAAAGCACCTTGTTACTCATTGAATGTCAAGATAGAATGACATTGTATCAACTTATTACTAAATGAAAAAACCCATTATTGATTAGCATGCGAGGTACCTCTTCGTTCTGCACCGCATCATCCTCGATTTGTTTGGAACGTTTGGCTTGGTATTCTTCGTGAGACTTCTCTGTCGTTTTTCTTCTTCGAGTCTTCGTGTTATTTTCCATTCTTCTCGTGATGTAAATCGATAGTGCATTTAAACAAAGAGCAACCGCAATCCTTTATCAAATCTTATCTCTGTGACGCCTCTGTTGAATACGGACTGTTTTACAAGATTCCGTCGTCTGTCCGATCGATTTCTTGGTAGTGAACTTGTTGGAGTTTGTTAAAAGATTCACTTGCTCCATATACTCCGTATCTGTCAGTAATCGCTTGCACCGGACACAGAAATAATCGAAAATCGAAACCTATGCGAGCATCATTTCTATTCGTTTTAGCAAGTTCCTGTTCATTCCTGTTCGTTCCCGCCAGACCGTTGCAGATTGTTCTCCCTTCTCTCTCTCTCCTCTCTCTCTCTCTCTCTCCCCTCTCTCTCTCCTCTCTCTCTCCTCTCTCTCTCCTCTCTCTCTCTCTCTCTCTCTCTCTCTCTTATTTTAACGATGTCCTTGAACTGCATTCGACATTCCTAAACGCGTCTCGCAGTGGCCCGCGCGCTGATTGATCGATTCCGCATATGAATCTCAAACCAAAGAGAAAAGAATCAGAATTCCTTCCTTTCCTTTCAGAAAAGAAGAGCTTTGATTGGTTAATTCTCTTATGCATTATGCATTATGCGTTATGCTTGAGTCTGTGCTGTGATCTAAGGCCCATTACACACGAACTTGCATAATCATATCCATAAAGAAAATCATCCAATCGTATTTTATGTTTGTCTTTATGACAGAAATATGTTCGTGCGAATGACCCTAAAAGCGGGGAGCACAGACTCTTACATAATGCATAATACATGAGGCATAAGAAAATGAACCAATCAAACCTTTATTTCCTTCCTTTCCGTGAAATAAAAAATTCTGATTGGTTGATTTTCTTATGCCTCATGTTTTAATGCGTTAAGAGTCTGTGCTCTCTGCTTTATGACTATAGCACAGACTCTTGCATAACATACAATGCATAGTGCATAAACGAATCAATGGCCTAGTTTTCACCGAGAATTTAAGAATCAACTACAATCGAGCATTCCCCTGTCGTTCGATTGTAACAGGAGAATACTCGACTGTAGTTGGTTGGTTCTTACATTCTGATCCGGTTTAAATCCTCAGTGAAAATTAGGCCAATCAGAATCTTTTCATTCCTCCCAGTCCATGGAAAAGAAAAATTTCGATTGGTTCTTTTATGCACTGTGCATTATGCGTTATGCAAGAGTCTCTGCTATGGCCATTACATAACGCATAAAACATAAGAAAATCAATCAATCAGAATCCTTTATTTCACGGAAAAAAAAGAAATAAAGCACTATGATTGGTTTTCTTATGTCTCATGTGTTATGCATTATGCAAGAGTCTATGCTCCCTGTTAAACTCTGCTCGAATAATCTAGGTTATTTTCTGTCTGTTATTAGCTATTTGTGTCAATCTATCATTGGCTTAGTTTCCACCGAGGATTAGGAATGCAAGAACCAGGTTAGAATGCAAGAACCAATCAATTATAGTCAAGTATTCCCCTATTACAATCGAATGATAAGGGAATGCTCGATTGTAGTTGATTGATTCTTACATTCTGATCCGGATTAAACCTTCGAAAACTAGGCATATGAGAAGAATAATCGAATATGCTTGATTAATTTTCTATGACTTAAGACTCTACGGTCTTAATAAGTGTACCATCACATTCAGCATAATTTGCGTAATGCGAGATCTACAATAAAAGTCATAGCGTCATAGTCTTAAATCGTAAAAAAATAATCAATCAGGTCAAATATGAGAAGAATCGATTATGATGATCGATTCAATTTTCTATAATATTGCTTAAGACTGCTACAACTTCTTTTAGGCCTCGTATATAATTAAGTCGACTTGACGGATGTTGTTAGTCATAAAAGATGGGACTCGACCATCCAATCCAAATGACGCCCAGCAGCCGACACGAAAAATAAAAATATGTAAGTACACAACATATGACAACGTCTCCCGACTGATTGTAGATCGGATTCACACGGAAAATGGAAAAGCGGAAGCCAAGAACTCGCGGAAAGCAGAAGCAGACAAGCGAATACCGTACCGCCTACTACTGCGAGTTCCGATTGGCTTCCGCTTTTCCACTTTTCTCTTTTTCGTCAAGGTGAATCCGACTTTAAACCCTGCATTACGCTTGTGACGCTATTGTAGAACAGGTTTATGCCGGTTTCACACTAGCGATTAGGCACAAACTCTAAGATCCATTCCATAAACTTGCTTAACCGCATAAACGTATGCACAAAGAAAATCATCCAATCATATTTTATGTTTGTCTTTATGACAGAAATATGATTGGATAATTTGCTTTATGCATATGATTATGCGGCAAGTTGTGTGGAATGGCTCTTATAGTTTGTGTCTGTGTTGCATTAGGGTCTTTTGACCAGTCGGATAAGACCTGCTAGTCAGCAGTTTTGATCAAGACACACAATCTGCGTTAAGTCTGTCACACCTGTGAAATGCATAACAGAACATAAGATTGCTGGACCAATTAATTATTCTCCTGACATTCGACTGCAGTTGGTCACTTCTTATGATTTAAAGCTTAAACATCTTGTAGATCCGAACATTACCTAAGTTTTAAGTCTTAAGCCATAAGAAATTGACCAATCATAGTTTATTATTCTTCTCATATTCAATTGTGATTAGTCGATTTCTTATGACTCAAGATTTAAAACTTAGATAATGATAGATTATTGTAGAAAACCTATTACCCCAGATCTACAATAGATTTTTAAGCCTTAAGTCATAAGGAATGGATGAATCACAATCAGTTATTCGCCTCGCATTCGATTGTAGTTGGTTACATTCTTACGGCTTAAAGCTTAAAACTTATTATTCAGATCTCGATTTACTATTGATAAGACGATGTAAGGGTATATCCATACAAACTTGCATAGTCGCATAAACGTATGCATAAAGAAAATTATCCAATCACATTTTACGTGCGTCTTTGTAGAAGAAATGTTCAATCGAAATTCTTTTTTTCCATGGAATGGAAGGAAAGATTCTGATTAGTTGATTCGCTTATACATTATGCGTTATGCGTTATGTAAGAATCTGTGCTGCGGCCTTAATACGCATTCTATAATAAGCCATTAATCATAAATCAGAAGTTAGAAGTTGGAAATTGATGACTATGATTGGTCAATTTCCAACTTCTTATTATTATAGAATGGCTTATTGTAGAATGACCATAAGGCTAAAACGGGGAGCACAGACTCTTAAGGCATAAGGAATGAACTAATCAGAGTTTTTTATTTCATGGAAAGGAAGGAAACGGAGAACTTCGACTAGTATATTTTTTTATGTATAATGTGTTATGCGTTATGCAAAAATCTGTACTCGCCGTTTATATTCACACAACTTGCATAGCCACATAAACATATGCATAATAAAAATTATTTAATAACATTTTACATGCGTCTTAAGATAAATGCGATTGTAATTTTCTTTATGCATATGTTTATGCGGCTGTACAATTTGAATATATTATTAAATACAAGAATCAATTATGAATACCGGCCTAAGTCCGATGAAATCCAACGAAATTCGATGAAATCATGAATTCCTTGAAGTAAAAAAAAATGAATTTTGGTGAAGTCTGGCAAAGTTCGGCAAAGTCCAATAAATTCCAGTGAAGTCCAGTGAAGTCTTGAAATCTTAAATCCAATTGTATACCTATTTTCTAAATGGTTACTTTCTCGAAATTTGTTCATTTTTGTAATTTTCACCTCATTTCAAGATACAGAATTGATTTTCAGAAGATGCGCTCTGTTGTTCATTGCGAATACTAAAAATCTATAGTTACATATGTTTATAAATTTTTAATACTCACAGTGAGTACTAAAACCTAATGATAAAAATACAGAGTTTTATGTATAACATATAAATGCCTAAGAAAATGAATCAATCAAAAGGCCGGAGTACAGATCTTTGCATAATGCATAGTACATATAAAGCATAAAAAAATCAATCAGTCTTTTATTTTATAGAAAGGAAGTAAATGAAGGACTAATTGGTTCAGCTTTGCAATTGTTGTAAAATTCTTTAATACAATTTATTCTTGTTTTAGTTTTTCGTTAGATTTAAATGTAAATAATTAACTATTTTAATCTTACAATAGTTACAAAGCTGCTTTTTCTGTTGAATACTATAAGTAATATAATGAAAAATATGAAGATTTATCTCATATTTTTCTTCCGAAAAAATATTTTTCAACATGTACATATTTTTTTTAATTTTCACTTTTTCATTTTTCTTCATTTTTTAATAATTATTATATATGAAGAATATATTTTGTATATGGAGAAAAGTTCATGAAAATGAAAATTAATATAGTAACCTTAACTTAATTGATAATTAATCCAATTGAAAAGCAAAATTTGTAGATATATATATATATAATTCATCGTTTCTGATCTAATCTTTTCTTGCATGAAAAATAAACATTCTTGTTAAAAAATAAAAAATAATTATTTTTTCTATTTAAAAAAGAATTTTAAAATTAATAATTCTATGATATTTAATATTTATATTTTTCTATTTAATTCCCTATTATTAACAAAATATATTAGTACAAAGTTAATTGAAATTTGGGGTCTAAGAATTGCTCCAAATTAAAAATATATAGAGATCGAATGAGTCAATCTTATTAAAGAGGGGATTCATTGTAGGGGTTTCGCTTTGATCGTTGGGGTCGAATCTGTGAAGCGTGTAATAGCACCTGTCGCACCACCTGTTATACCGCGTCATTACAACTGCGTTCCAACATTCCAGTCGAGCGCGGAAAAAACGATGAACGCGCGTGCGTATCGTACGTAGATTCACTTCGTACGTGACGTATGTATGTATGTCTCACTCGCCGCCGCTTTCACTCATTCTCACTCCACGTTCATGAACTCCATTCGGCATCCGAAACTACGCCAGCGCGCAGTGCCGGATTTTTCTTGTCACGGCCCTTGTCGCATAAATGTAACCTTGGGGTCATATTCTATATTTTGGAAGTAAAAAGATGAAAATGTCAAAAGTGAGTATATTTAAGGTTACAGTGTTGATAAATAAAATTATAAATATTAATAATCAATAAAATTATAAATATTCTAATAAATTCTCTCACTTTTGTAATTTTTATCTCGTTCAAAATACGAAATTGTTCTCTCTCTCTCTCTCTCTCTCTCTCTCTCCCCTTTCTGGAGTTTAATTTAAATTATTAAAGAATCCCTTTTTGGAACTTAATTTATATCGACTTTAATTTTATTTTATTCCCGAAAAATAAATAATTTAGTATCTAAATTTGCTAATTACGTCAGATGATTTCCAAGCTGTGGAATTTGTTGAATTATAATGAAGTGATAATGATTTGATTCCTAAAAAATGAAAAGATTACTTATAACAGACTAGTAACCGTGATTTATGAGTGGAATAGAACGATTCAGATCATTCTTTCAATTTTTTTATAAACGGTACAACAGATAAAATTTGCATTATCCATTCTAAACTCACATTATGACACGTTATGACACGCATCATCTTGATATTTCGAGAATAAAGCAGAATCACGAGAATCAGAAGAGTCATGTAGAATTTCAGCCTTGTTTGATCTCGTAGAAAAGCCTCGACGTCATCGACTCCGCACGAATAAATCCGCTCCTGGCTGCTTCTGATCGCGTTGCATCTCCTCCCACCATACGCAGCCCCCGCGTATTGGTTGCAGTCCCTTTAAAATTTGAATCTCTGTCGGTTACTGAGTCTTGTCGCAACTGTACTCTGTGCGGGCAGTGCAATTGTGTATCCGTCTTGATTTGGTTGGGCAATCCGAGGCGAACGCAGTGAACCCGCGAATCCAGCACTCCAGGACTATACTAGGACCGCGACTATCAGTGTAGGCGGATCACCTGTTGATTCCCACGAGGATCGTCGTGGCGTGAGGTAAGTTCAAGAAACATCTTTGAACAAACAAAGAAAAGGGAGACTGGGTCTTTTCATGACTTTAGAGCACGTTTAAAATTCTACCTGAATGTTCCTTAGATATCACCTTATCGTTGTTTAATATTCAGCAAACAACAAGAATAAAATGAAAAACTTGAGCATTCAAGGATAGAAATTTGAACATAGCTCCGATTGATCTCATTGCAGTGCAGATCAACATCCGGCTGTGAGTAATGTCGGAGACCAGCGGGGATAATGCCAAATACAAGTGGACGCCCGAGAGCACTGCGTTACTCGTCTCGGTGTGGTCCGATCGGCAGGTGCAGAAGCAACTTGAATATGCTCCCCGGCCACAGGTAATCTGGGAGAGCGTAGCTCGCTACATGAAGAAGAAGGGCTACAATGTCGCGGGTAAGCAATGCCGGTCGCGTATGAAGCAAGTCCTAGTGTGCTACCGTGAGGCCAAGCGGGCAGGCACTCATGATTGCGTGGAACAGTACTATGAGACCGTCGACCGTGTACTGAAGAGCAAGCGTCTGGAGCATATCAATATCAATGGTGTGGACACTGTGGGTAAGTATAGGAATTGTTGATTGTAGAACAGTTTGATTCAAAACTCTAGAATATACAAATATTTAATAACGTTTTTGGCCTAAACAGGTTTATATTAATCTAGGTTGGATTAATGATGTGCATAAGTTAATATTACTTCTGATTGTTATTAGACTCAACTGTGAAGTCACCACCAAAGGATGTAAAGACTAACAAGAATCTACAGATGAGACTGAAAGTTCAGGAACCTGTGCAATCTCTCTTTCGAACGAACGCTCTGTCCCCAACATGGGCGATGGGATGTAAGGCATTTTGTTTTATCGTGGAACATTTTATTTATCTAATGTTAGCTTTTATGATCTTTTTTTTCTTTGCAGATGAAAATGAATATCCAGAGTCACCTGAATCCAACGAGACCATAATAGCCAAGCCATACAGAGTCTTTTCTCCTACGAGAGACGTTGCCATAAATACTGGCGAGCGTTTCACTCAGATTGGCAATCAAGCAGTACAGACAAACCCAATTGTGATAGAGAAGCCGATACGAGAGGACTATCAGCAAAATTTACTGTCGCCTTTTTCATACGGAGAGGTTCCTTATCAAAACGCAGTGCAGAATGTACAGAATCAAATTATTCAGGAGAACATGCAGCAATATCAGAATATTCAGCAACAAAATTATACCGGATGGAATCAGTTACCACAGCAAAACGTATTGGCGAACAATCGACTCGGTTTCCAGAACGTGCACAATCAGCCATATATGCCGAATGGAACAATGCAGAACAATGTGATGCAGAATCCTAATGTAGAGAATATCACGCGCCAGCAAAATCAGCTACACCGAAGTGTACCATATGCAAATAATCAAGCGATGCCGCAGGAGCCGCGAAAGGTTATCTATGGACAAAACATAACTACATATAGGCAATATCAAGATGCAGAACCGCGTCTTACTCGCATGATGAACGTTATTCCAAACGGATCGTCACCAGACTATTCTCCAGATGTTTCTCAGAACTTAAATGATGCTTTCTGCGAGTCGAAGAGCGATGACAAGACACATAACTTAAATGAGACATACAGTCGATCTAATAATCCTACGGCGGATGCAACTATTCTGACGAACAATGCAACTTGTAACGATGACACTTTGCTGCTGGAATTGTTGTTGGATTCACCTACTCCATCAGAGAATTGTGGAAAATCGCGGGATAGTGCTGTGAATACAGATATTGAGTTAGCAATACCGAATGCACCATTCAGGAAGAAGAAAGCACAGAAATTGGAGCAGCTTGTACTCAATGCGATTAATTCTCAAAATGAAGTCGTCAATAAGGTAGAATATTATATGCTTATAATTAAATATTTTTATTAAACTTTATTATACTTGTTATTTTATTTTTTTTCTCTTACTTTTTTATTTATATAACATTTTATATTTTTAAATAATGTAGCTTTTATGTTATTCCAATTTCTTAGATCTTGGCTGCGCAGAATGACATGGTGACGCGATTTCTCGACGTTGACAGAGACCGGCAAAACAGGCTCGAGAACAGGTTGGATGATTTGTTGAATGTTGTTCATGCTACAGTACTCAATAAGAACGAAACACCTCCATCACCGCCACCACCGATGCCGGAAACTGTGATCACTTCCTTACTTCCGCCACCGAAACCCGGAATGATCCCACCTAAATTGGATCTGGTTCCTCCGAAGCCTTGTCGCGTTCCTTGTACAATTCCGAATTCGAACGTCGAGCTAATCAATCAGAATCCTGTTCTGACTAGACCTGGCGTCGTGTCGCCAATCACTGTTAGCCCAGCAGGCAAGAAGCTCGGCACAATATGGACAAAATTGGGTCCAGTGTCCACATCGCCGTTCGTGAAGGCTCAGCAGCGACTTGGTTTTCAGCCTGTCTTCAACAATGACGCACGCACAAAATCGTCGGCAGAAAGACGCATTGCTAGGGAAATAAGCGGGTTGCGAATGGACATGCGAGGCTTGATCTATGAAACATCGAAGCTATTGGAGGCAGAGCGTGAGCTCGAGGAGAAGATAGAAAACGCGCGGCTGGAACTGAACATGGGCCAGACTTTGACCGCGCGTAGAAAACTGTTCACGCAGCGGGAACCCACTCCCATCATGATACTAACTGCAGCTTTTTTGGATACCGAATGTCGCGTATACGAACAAGATCCGCCTTATCATGGCACCTGGAATTCGCGGAAGGAGATACTCAAATATGCGCGACAGGATAACCTGGTAGCCGGACAGGGTGAGAGCTACGAGCGTATGTGTCAATTAAACGCGGCAGTTCGACGTGATTATCTGAATTGCGAACCATGCGATTCATCGACTCCAGCAAAACCGTTCAATATTGGCGAGAACGTCAATAATGAAGCTGCAGTGCAGAAACAAACCATTCAGCAACTCGCGCGACTCGTGATGAACAGCGCGAGATGGCGACATTCTGCTCCACCGAATCAGCAGCAGAATTCAGCCTGTCCTCCAATTCAAACGATAAATAAAAATGTTCAAGACGTCGAGTACAATGTGACCTTCACTGCTCCAAAGGCAAATGCGCCTCCACCTCCTGATGAACTGCAAGGATTTATGAAAGATTACGACGTGCAGCAGAAACAAGGTAATCATACTGAAGCAGCTTCTGACGGTAAACCATTGGCAAATGATCTGCGTCAACCTAAATTCCCGATGGGTTTTACCACTACTATGTTAATCACCAATGATAAAAAAAACGCAACTTTACCGAAACAAAACGGCGGAATATCTAAAGGATTGGGATTCGACAATCCGGTGACCGATCGTAGAAACAATGTTCGCTTCATGGATGAGGCATTGGCCGAACTACAGAAAATGTATATCGAGCGTCAGAATAGTGAAATGTCCGAAGCATTATTGCCTTTTGTCATAAGTAACGGTAATAGTGCAATAAGCCTACAAAATCGCAATTTGATAGAGCGTTATGTGAACGACTTGATATCGAAAAAGTCTAGAGACAAGGACACAGACTCAGATAATGACGAGGAATATCTTGACACTACCACTAGTATGCATCCAACTTGTGTGGTACGTAGAGGCTCACTGACGTCAAACGGCACAGCGTCGACAGAAACTGCTTTTTCGGCGAAACTTAAAGCTAATCACTGTAGAATTAGTTAAGCACAGGGTAAGACAAAAATAGAATCATATTTTTTATATTTGTTTTCACTTGCGCGATCAGTTTTCTTTATACATAATTGCTCAATTGTGTGTATTAGGTTCCTCACTTGTTACTTCACTTGTTACTTCATGATACACTTATTGTTTTTCAATCAACATTATATTCTAATAAAAATAAAATAATGGCCTTATAATAGTTCATCGCAGAGCTGAAAGTTTAAGTTAGCGATACAATCCTTAAATACTAGCAAATAGAAAGCTATAAATAGCGATATTAGTACATCTTTTCCAAACAGACTTAATGTTGAATCTTTAGAAATCAAAAATGATAATATGTTCACGTATTTTTCATTTTTTTTAATAATAAAGAGAAAGAAAGATACATAAAAAAACAGTTGTTGAACTAATCGATTTGATATGTATCTAAGTAGATCTTTTATTACTGTTTTTCTTTTCGCGAATTACAATCTTGTTTTTTTTCTGCTTTTTATTACTTTTCTTTAAAATTTCCTATTGCAAATATCTCCATCTAACAGTGTCCAATTAACAAAATTATTTAATTTTGATTCTACTTTAGGCCTCATCTACAATAGTCGCACAGGTTGTGTTGCATGTCGCAAGTAGCGTCACAAGAAAAGTCGCATGTTGCATGAGTGTCGCTAAATGAGCATCTACAATAATCGTAAGGATTGTTTGCAAGCAATTTGACAACAAATTCTATCACCAAACTTGCTGTGTTGTGTTGATTAGCTGAGTTCGTGCGACACGTTTGTCGCAGAAAGTTGAAAGTGACTTAACTCCGTAAGAGATGCTCTTGCGATTGCAACAACTAGAAGCAACACTCCTGCGACATTCTCATACGACATGCAGCACAGCCTGTGCGACTATTATAAACGAGATTTTTAATTGTTACCATGAATAGAAGACATAAATATATAATAAAATGAAAATTTTTTGCTCCTAAGATTACTAAATGAATAATAGTATATATGATCAAGTATTTTATAATTTCTTATTAGCAAATTAAAAACAAGAAAATAATGATATATGTGTATAATGTAATTAATATCAGAATTTCAGTGTTTAAAAATTCAAGTGAATCCTTTATACTTTCATTAATTCTTGGATAGCTTCAATCAGTACATTAGTAACACCAATTTAGTTATTATACCATTAGTTTCCCTGTTTTACATATTCATTCTTCTCAGTTTGTTTAAAAAAAAAACAGAAGTTTAACAAAAAAAAACAGAAAATGAAATTAACTTGAAATGAGAAAAATGATAATAAAAAATTTGTTTAAACACTTATTGAATCAATTAGATTCAACAACTAATTTTTAAAATTACTTATTGATCCATCTACTTATAAAGTAACATTTTCTCTTCAATTGTATCATCTCATCGGTTTTTTTCTCCTTTTATTTTTTTTTATTAAATCTTATAAATCAAAGAATTATAAATGCCTATGAGAGCCAATAAGAGAAAAATACAGAAGCATATCTTTGCTTATTGTCGAACAGAATGCAGAAGTAATTACTTTTGTATGGACTATTGATTTTTGGAACACTTACAATTTTATTAATACTTTAACATTTACTGAGATTAAAGAACATCTTTTCATTAAGATGTGCACTGGTAGGGAATATCACAAATTACGCTTTTTTATTCAAAATACCAAATTCAGTCCTAAAGATCAGATTGATATTAATAAATAATGTTTATATCCAAAGTATTAAGGGAACAGCTTTGCAAACATTTAAATATGGACCCGTTATATAAAGTATGTCTCAAAACTCTTTGCCTAAACGAAACGACATATTTATTCAACATTCTGTCAGTACATTTTATGTTTCAATCATATACAAATGTATCACATAACACTATGTTTAAATGCATATCAGAGACATCAAAATTAAACTACGAACAATTTCGCTTCCGATAATTCAATTCATTCGTAACATTTGTAGTAGATGGAAAATATCTTTGTATAAATAAATTATTAATATGGCTCTTATAGGCATTATAATTCTTTGATTTATTCTTTGGAGTCTGTCAATTCTTTTTATTGTAAATTTTAAAATCTACTATTTCTATTTATATTTGAATCGTAAATATTTCATTAATCTTTCTTCTTTTTATAATAAGATAATTGGATCTTATGTAGTCTGTCTAAGCTTTATAATTTTTTCTAATTTTTTGCGGAGTCAAAAATTGAAAACTAATGATCAGATTCAAGAGAGGAAATATTTCTGAATATTGAAAACAATATGAGACAAACATTTTCCTGAATCTTTTTTTCTCTTTTTTTTCAACATTACTTCATTTTATTTGTTTTTCAACATTACTTCATTTTTTTAATCTAAGAGAAAAATTATTTCATGTAAATCAATGCGAGTACTTAAGGATTAATACAGATCTACTTATTGACAATTTGTACCTACATTACTAATTTAGTTTATTAACGATAAAATTTAGCGATTACGTCATTACCATATAGATTTTTGAGGAATAATACATTCCGTAGAAATATGTTATACTAATGATTTGAATTAAGCATACAGTGCAATGGTATCTGTTGAGACCTTTTATCTATTGTTTTCATATTATACAATGTTTATTACTCTTGTGTTATATAAGTAATCTATTTGCGTCCACTATGCACATAATATGCATAATTACGAATAAATTCATCGATCAAGCAATTCCGTAAATATCGCGCAAGATTCAAAAAAGGGAATTTATTACTTACGTATATCGTTAGATAGAATTTTTATGAGAGCTATCTCATGTTTTTATATCATGACTTGGATGAATTTATATATATAATTTCATTATTCTTTGACATATATCATAAAATTATATGTAAGCGAAATAAAAATGTTCATCGTCTTCCATTCAATGTGCCAAATTAGCGATGTGCAAATTGAATTTCATTTATAAACAAATGCCTTATTATTAATAAAGAATATAAGCTATACTTATAACTCTTATCCTTTATAAACATAATATAAAAATTATCAAAAAATTCGTCAAAAAAACGGTACGAAATATCTTTGGTATACGAAATAATTTTATATATACGTGTATATACACAAGGTGTTCTGAAAGGATTTTGTCAATTTTTTGTGTAGATAGAGCGGATTAAACTGAGTCGAAAAGATCTCTACTATTTTGCAATTTTCGCAATAATTAACAAGATATTAATTACTAAAGATTGGTAAATATTGGTCTTGAATAATTTTTTACTCAAATACTATCAACTTTAAAAAAGCTGCAAGAGACAAAAATCATTTATTTTCTTCTCATAAAGTTCTGAGAATTTTTTTCAGAATTTTTTAATATCGTATTATTTCATGTTGGTAAAAATAAGAAAATGCTGTATTAAAAAGTTGATAAAAAATTTCGAAAAAATTCTTAGAGTTATTCTATGAGAAGAAAATAAATGAGTTTTATTTCTTGCAGTTTTTCTGTAAAGTTGATAATATTTGAATAAAAAATTATTCAAGATCAATATTTGGCAATTTTTAATAATATTTTGTTAACTATTGAAAAAATTGCAAAATGGTAGAGGGCTTTTTGACTCAGTTTAGCTCTATGTATCTACACAAAAGCGATTGGCAAAAACTTTCGGGATATCCTATATATACACAATGTTTAATTAACGATGTTATACACAATATTTAATTTAATTTTTCAATCATGACTACATTATTTATGACCGTTTATTTTAGTATTTTTATTTATTAAATTTTTATATTATATTTTTTTATATTTTTTTATATTTTTTTATATTTATATTATATTTATATTATATTTTATATATATTTTGCTTACATAATGAGTACAATAATAATAACGAATAACACATATAATATATATATGTTATTTGTTATTATTATTATTAGTATTACTCATGCTGTAAGCATGCACAAGAATTTATCAAGTTGTATAATCATATATTATATAAATACATATTTTTTTTATTCAGAATTTGTTCTTTATTCTTTATTACAGTCACTTTGGTGAGGTATAGTTTAAATTTTGATATTTCTTCTAGTAATGTGGATTAATAACGAGTCCAGAGAAAAGCATTACGGCTTCTTCATTCAATGGGTCCATCTTTCTTATAATAGAATACACAAATGGACGATTTATTATCAATGTTTCCTCGAAATTCAAAGAAAAAGCCTGTATTACAAGACCTGCAATATATACATAATCATTATAAAACATCGAAGGAATTTCATTGTCTATCTGCGAGACTCTTTCATTCATAGACGGAGTTGACATATCTCTCTTTTAATATTTAAATATTTAATATTGTATATTAGATATTACAGATAATGTCTAATAGATTTATTATAAATAACTTCTTACAGTATTAATAATCTCAAAAGAACATTCAATACTAAAATATGATGATATATTTTAATACTTCATATAACAAGCACAATCAGTGACAAGCACATAGTACATATAAGGCGTGTGTTAATTAAAACCAAAGTGAAAGACAATGTAAGTTACAAAAAAAGCCGAGTATTTCTGCGAGAAGTCGAAAATAATTGTAATTCAAGACCGGTAATTTATCTCGCCCGTGGGTGTAGAATTTTTGACTGATAAAAGGAGAAGGAGGAGAGTACAAAATGATTTTTTTTTATTTTTTATTTATTTTATATATTATATATTCTTTGTTATCATCCTCTTTTTTACAATTGCGAATTGCGACGCTCTGTCTAATAATCGGTAAGGGTCATTTATATGGCCGTAACTGTACACCATAATTCGTAAGAATTGATTAATCGTTCGAGTTCCCCTCTCATTCATTGTAAGAGAGGAATGCTCGATTGTGATTAGTCAATTCTTACAGATAACAGACATACAGGCAATATAAACGATTCCTAAAAGTTGTTTCTGCTATGCGCGCAGTTGTATTGCCACCACAAATATCGATTGGCATCCGCGCACATTTTAAAAAGTTCACAGTTGATTTTTAATCCAATTCTTGAATTTCTGTTTAGTGTGAATTTCCGCACTAAGCTAAATTTTGTGCACCACGATTTCACATTATAGTTGTCGGACTTAATAATTGATAATTAATATTAATCGTCGATCAATGATTTCGAAGTTTTTAAAAGCTGCTTCATCTTTTTCTTCCGAGGATATACAAGATCTTCACATCAGAATTCTGTTATTTATACATCTCATATTTTATATTGTTATTAACAATATGTCTACTTGTTTTTTTAATCATGTAACATCCATGTAAAATTACTCAGCTCCTTGAAGCGATCGTTGCAATTGAATTTTTAGATTTGTAGATTTCCGACATTTGAATTAAAAGAATGTTTAGGAGAATATATTGAAAGTAACAAGAGAATGAGCACAGTGATAATATCATGTGGAAGAGATTGCGAGAAAAATTATTAAACTTTAATAAATTATTCTTGATTTTTATATTTTTTAAAATGCAATATTATATTTTTCAAGATTACGTCGTTTTGTTTTATACAAATTTCCATAATAAGCTTATTGCATTTTAAACCAATTAAAGAATGCGAATTTCAATCCTTTATTAATCTTTAATAAAATTTTGAAATTCGAAAAGCTCAATTATCAAAAGTAAAACGATTATTACGAATTTCAACGTAATTTGTTTTGTATCAGGATGCAAGAAATGATTATTAGTGATCGTTGCATCGCCAACTAGTAGCGCAATCATTCATAAGTTCATTGATTATTTAGTAATTTAGATTAATTTTATTTCTAAATCATCGAACTAATTTAATTTACTGACATATCCGGCGAACAGCAGAATATAGAATTCCTCTTCCCGTTTCGATTTAATAATGCCATACAAGAATGGATGATCAATATGAATCTCTTTGGTCGTCTGGTTGACAATAAGAGAATAATTCACCAACTCGACTTCTGAAACAAATCATTGATCTCAGTAAGGCTTCATTTTCGTTTTATTTTTTCAACATCCCACAAGCTTCGCGCTTTTTATGCGTTTTTGATTCCTGTAAAGGAATCATAGTGTAAATTGCTCTCATGCTGCATGCTCTATTTCATATAAAATTAGTATACTTTCCAAAGAAAGTTAAACAAATGGGAAGTTTCTTGATATAATGAAATTAAAGGATAATATAGAGGATTACAGAATTCTATCGAAATATATGTGTGGCAATAAATCCGATAATTGAGTATAATATTTAATTTCGCTTGAGTTTTCATCTTTTATAGTTTTTTTATAGTATCATTGTGTTAAAACAATGTGAATTGTTATATGATTGTTTGCACTTGTTGTCTTAGTAGTTCCTCTGAAATATTTGACAATTTTGTAAGCACAATTTTTATTTAGAAGGAATATTCAAAAGTACTATCCAAGAAAGTACTTTCAAAAAAATACTATCCAAGGAAGTACTCTTCAAAAAATTATCTATATATAAATATATCACAAGTTTAAAAAATAAAATCGGAGTAGTACAAAAATTCGAGTCACATAGAAATTGCTATTATTATTACTCAGATATGAACATATCAAATTTATACTTTCTTAATTATATTATATCAAATTTGATATTTTTTAAAAAGACACCACTTTACCTCTGTAAATTATTATGCAATGGGTTCGATAATACATCCAACAAATAGATTTACGATGTTATTACTTTCGGAGTTTAACTTGACGATGCTATAGAGGAACGCATGATCCACTCTAAATTCCAATGGAAATGTGAAACTGACAGCTTCTATCATCACTGCTGCTGAAACAATTCATCAACAGTTCATGCTATAAATTTATGCTATAAATCTTCTATTATCGATTTAGTTGCTGGAATGCCTCGTACAAAAAGTTTCGCTGTTTCATATGCAATACGTACTTATTGTTACACATCAACTTGATGCATCGCTTGATTGCTAATGATAACGAAACATCATGCGAGAGAGACTTTGATCATGGCATGAAATGCGATTATTTTGTAATTAATTCAATGAAGTTAATTTATTTTCGTTAAGAAATTCTCTTGAATGCTTCTGAATATGAAAATAATGCACATTATTAATGCAATTATTCTTTTCCAATTGCAAAATTATGTCGAAATTATGTCGAAATGTGCATCACAACATCGTTAAATATTAGTGATAAACGACGTAATATATATCAACTGATCATGTTGTTTACAAAACTGCATTTGTCACGAAACAATCTTTCGTCTATTTAAATTTCAGGCTGTATTGTCCAAACAAAAGAAAGATTTTATCAATTTTTTCCCGTATTTATATTTGATATTATGCGCAAATGAGCGATCTATCAAAAAGTCATTGGTTCATATTTGTGTGCATAATCGTTAATGAGTTACAACTAAAACAAATGTACCTGCGATCTTTTTATATTGTTAATCATATCATAATTTTAGTCATAAAGCGATTTTTTTGCAAATATTTTCGTTTACATGCTGCATAACATTGATTTTCAATTTTAGAATAGTAGCAATTCATAATTAACATAAATGTTTTTTAGATATTTCTTCACTTTGTTCAATGCAATGCGAATGTTTATTGCCATTATATTTTTCCTTCGACTATAGATCTTTTAATAATTAAATGTTAATGATGATAATTGTGATTGGTTTAATATTTAATTAATTTAATTAATTTAAAGATTAATTAATTTAAAGTTCGATCATTTTTTAATAAAAATTTATATATATATATATATCTATATACCATATATATATATATATATATATATATATTTATAAACTTATGAAACTAAGCTAGATAAATTCAGATGTACTGCAGTCGAGTTCAAAGATTTTTTTTGAAAAATTTTGTTACTGAAATCATAAGAAAATTATCGAAACAAAACACTCATAGAATATTTGAATACTGACAGCATTAATTTAACAATAATGATATAATAAAAGTCATTGGAGATATTTGGAAGATACACATTATTATTATTACATATATATGTATTATTGCGGATTGAGAACATATCCTTTAAAGAGCGTTAAGAAACTAGGCTGTTCCTCGAAACCAACTAATTTAACGATATTATAGAAAAATGAACGATCAATCACGAAGTCTTGACTTTCTTGAATAATTTTGAAGAACAAATTCATTCCTGGAACATAGGATTTATGTAGAAATTATATACGACAAAAACAGATTCTTGTTGAATTTCATTTACTGCACTTGCGAAAATAAAACATACACAAAACAATTAAAAAGAATATGTATTTTCTAAATACAAACAATAAAAGTCGGGACAAAAGGACTAAAAGATACAAATATTAGTGCAAAATAAACATAAACTAATTGAGAAAAAAAAAATCTTAAAGAAGATAGAAAACACAAAAGTGGAACAAAAATTTTAATATAAAGAAAAATTCCCATATGTGAAATGAGGTTTAAGTATTCCTTAAGTAAATTTAGTTGCAAAATATAATTTATCTAAGAAATAAATCTGTCTTGAATTTTCTCATTATTGATCTTAATTATGCGCAAAGAGATATTAATGAATGTTAAATATTTATAGTTATAATAAATAAAAAAATAACATTTTTGAAACTGTGTTTAATATTTTCCACTTGCAATGCAACAACAGTATTTTTTTCTTTAATCTTCAATTTATACAAGGAATTAATTTAAATGAATAGCGAGAAAATTAAAATAATAAAATAATAAAATTCTGTTTTTCTCACGTAAGTGAGATTTTATAATTTATTCAAATATAAGAGGAACGTCATATTTATTTGATGGATCATTATATTAATAATGTATATTTATATTTATTTGATGGTCTATTATATTAATAATTTTATTTCCAACTTTATTCCTCACATAATTATCTAAATATCTGCATATTTTATATATGCACAACTGTATGTATAGATATTGAATTTATATTTACATCGTTAGTAATTAATTTAATAAAATAATTTTATTTTTCATTTCAATTAGTTCCTACATTTCTATACGTTATTAAGTAATTTATTAAGCAAAAGTAAAGCGCTTCATTTGGATGACGGGCGTGAAAATTCGTCCAATGAATAAAATCAATGGATTCGAGTTATCGATTTTATCACCACGCTGCGCTGCTACGATGACATATAAAAATGGACGATTAACCGAAAACTCTTCAGATCTTCGAGGTGAGATTTTGATTCTTTTTAAGGCTCCTGCAACTATCATATATACTTATTTATATTTTTTATTTATCGTACATATATATTATGAATGCAACCATAAGTATAGTGCATATTTTATAACTTTAAAGTCTTTATTTAAATTTAATTTTTATTTATTCTATAATATTATACGAAATGTATACATTGTAGAAAAAAATAATAAAATAAATTAAGTAAAAAATTGTACGTGTGTATAAAAAACTGAATATATAGATTAATGTCGAACTCAGAGCAGCGTTAAATACATATAATGAAAAAAGAAAAGAATATTGTTAATCTATCTTTAAAAAGATATTGTATTTGCAATATAGAATTAATCACATATGTATTTTCTAAATTCTTTCAAGTGAATCTCATTCCAAAGAATTTAGAGAGTACACATACATAAAAGCGTATACATGCATAGTACACATACATAGATTATTAAGTTTCGTACTTACTTATTATACGAAGATCCAACAGGAATAATATAACAGCAATATGTATATAACTTTTTAATATATGTTAGACACGAATGAATTATTACGTACAATAATCTACATAGTCAGATGTATTAATAAATGTTATAATTTTAATAGGATTAGTCGACATAATAATTTTCTTATTGTAAGTCAGTTATATCTCAGGTGCAATAATAATTCCGGAAAATAGTGTCAATATTCGTCGTCTTTTATGTTTTTGGGTTTGATAGACTATGAGTAAGTAATAAAATAATGGATGATCGAGATATTTCGTCATCGTATTCTTCTAAAGAAAACATCACTAACATCATTCTTGAAAGAAAAGTGTGATGCTAATGGAGGTAAGAATTCGCTGCTGCGATTCCTTTTTGAATTATTAAACAACAAATCAAATTGTATAATCATGCTCGTAATTAATAATATAATAAGAAACAAAGAGAGCTAAACATGCGTCAAGATGAAGAACTAAGATAATAAATGCGTTTCAAAGCTTTTAGACATTTAATTTGCACTTCAATATAGAAAAATGCGTTGCTAAAATATTCAATTGTTATTCACAATTCGTGAACAATCATTAGAAAAGTAAACGAGTACGATTAAAAACAAATTTCAATCATAATTCATGTATATTCAAGATTATTGTATAAATGCAAAAAAAATATTAACGACATGCAATGTACGCATTGCATATCATATACATACGAATCACTTTTTATTACATAAAAAATATATATGTGCAATACGCACATGTATACGTGAAACTATTCCTGTGTTATTCACAGACTTTGTGAATTTTACTACACTTCTTCTGTTATAGTTAAATTCATATAATCGATATTGGGAGGAGAACAAGAATCTGCTTTCCTGTAAGATTACCTCAATAAGCTATCAAAGAAATATAAGCATTAAATACATATATTTTTAACAGAAAGAATACACTGAAAAAATACTACATTTAATAAATATTTGTTTGAATAGCCCTAAGTAAATATTTACTGTATGTAAACATATATTTATTTATTGTAAGTAAATGTTTACTTAGTACTATTCATAAAAATATGTATTAAAATTTAATAAATTTTTTCCAATATAGAAATATAGTGAAACCGACCCCCCCACTAAGCTGCAAATTGTATTATTTTGTTAAATCATTAATTATTATTATGTTTATACACGTAAATTTATGCGTAGATTTATTATACTGGATATATGTTAATTAATAATTAGGTTTAATTATGTATTCGGAAAACAATGTTATTTCCTGTTCACGTATCGATAGATTTGATGGCATAATAAAATGATTGATCGACCGAAAACTGCGATGTCTGCAGTAATAATGCAATATTCACATAAACCCGCCATTTTGAAACATATTAATTATGTAATAATAGTGTATATATCTATCAGAGAATTTTCATTACGAATCTTCATATAGTTGTACAGCTGCAACATCACAACAGATAATAGAAGCAATATGTAGTGATAAGTGCAATTTTTTGTTTATGATATCGAAAGTAAATTGAATTTATTAAATATATTTTGATTTATTGCTGATTTACAAGCAAAAAAATGTAAGAAATTTGCTTCGTAACGAAAACATAATAATTAATCATCGTAATATTAATTATTGCTACAAAATACAAAAAGTGTAACTGTACGAAATACAGAATGTGCACAGTACATTGCAGTATATTTCTAAATTGGACAAAGTAAACAACTCGCTTCAATGAGCGCAAATTTGCGAGCAGTAGATATACAGCGACTATACAAATATATAGATATCGATATTTAAACTAAAAGTGAAAGGACGAATGATGATAAACGATCATCAACCAATTTGCATTATGGATTATAAACGAATCCGTTATATAATAGGATGACATCTCTGGATTTTCTGTCTATCTTGACGATATGATACACGAATGGACGATCGATTGAGAATTTTTCCGGAATTATTGAGATTTTGTCCACGACGAAGATCGCTGAAACACACGATTGATTTATCACATGCGACTCATTCACTCGCCCACTCGTATCGCGAAATCGTAGAACAGATACAACATGCAACTGCAATGCTATATAAATTTGTTACCGTGCAAGAAGAAATAGAGTTTTCACAGAATATAAAGTAAGAAAATTAGAAAAGAATAAAATAGAAATATTGCAATGCGCAGAAATATCAAGACGTGGCGATCAGACAAGATTATTATGAAGCATATAAAAACATTTTTGTCATATTCATTTTTATTTATAACTTTTTATTTATATGTAAATTAAAATACTTTACAGTAACATCTCTTTTTTTTACGTAAAATTATCGTAAACAATGTTTGTTACTTTGTTATCTGTTTCTTTTTACATTTGTCTTAAATTATGCGAAAAATTATCGATATTTTCTCACGAATATAGAAAAATAATATTTATATTTGTCATATGATAAATCTAAATGAAAAATAAGATAAAATTTAATGAGCTGTAAATATATATGCATGTATACATGCATATAGATGATTTTTAAATTAATTTCTTTTAAATGTTAAAAAATATATAAATCTGGAAAAATGAAATAACAAATATCTATTTCATAGTATATAAATATTAATAACATTATTAATAATTAATAGAACTTTTATTACATACTATTCAAACAACATTACTATTCAAATAACAAATCATATGTCAACATTAAAAAGTGAGAAATTATGAAGATTATTTCAGATATTACTAAAAATAATTCACAAATTCTCTTGAATCATTTGTAATTAAATTAAATTAAATTCAAAGATTTAAGAATCAACAATCAATAATATTAGGCAAACAACAAATATTAATTGACAGCTGTAATTAATTGATTTTAGCAAAAAACACTAAAAATGTTACTTATGATTTAACGTAAAATGCTTTCTCAAGATGTAAACGATCATAAGTCAAGCATATTAATATGCACATTTCATTTACTGCAACTGGCTAGTAAGTCGGTACAGTAACTATCCCGGTGAACAGCGACACAGCGTCACTATTTCCGCTCTCCTGATCCTGAAGAATCTTGATAATATTAAAAATAAATGGATGATCAATTTCCACGTCGATCTGCAACATCAGACATCGCATTTCGAACTCCAATCCTGGAACAGATTATTGGATTGTTCGTGCGAACCGCGATATTATAATGATTAATCCTTATTCGCTTCGTAGAAGCGATTCGTGACCGCACAGCAAAGACATTATGCGTCCTGTTAAATTATTATGTGACGAAAAATGTGATGCCTAACTTACAGTGTACATTACTGTGCATCGTGATAATTCTGGATTCGAATCTAATATTCTATTGATATTTTTTTAAGAAAAGAAAAAAGCAACTACATTTTGTGTCAATTTCGTGTAGAAATCTAGTAGTGTAGATGCCCAAAACAATTCTTTTTTTGTATTTATATACAATTATTTTTCAATATACAGACGTCACAAGCATAACAGTGAGCAAATTAAATCCAAAAAATTAAAAATACAATTACAATAAAAATATAATTATCTCTTAAATTAAAAGAAAAATTCATTCATAAAATCTATGGTTGAAAAGTAATTTTAATAAATACACTCATTCTATTTTATCGAGATTGAATATAATATTAAAAAGACTATCTATCTTTTTAGATATTAATTTTAAAAAAGCACCTTATGTAATACCAAAAGCGAACGTAAACCATCGTATAGATGAGGTAACGAAAAACATTAGAATGAGATTAAAAAATTATGATATATTTCAAATGCTTAATATTTTATTAGTAAATTCAAAAAAAATTAAAGATTTAGCAATATAATAAAAAAACACATAGACAGAAAAAAATCAATGGTTGATTTAGTGCAGGCGAAATGAATCTACGCTTAAATGAAATTAAAAAAAGAAATTATTCACTCCCAACGGTGTTATCTGTTATGTGAAGCTGATCACATAAGTTATTCATGTTATGTAATTTTTCATCTCCAAGATGAGCGTCAATTTATATAAATGAAAATTTTTTTCTCTTTTTCTCGATGCAACGCGAAAATCTAAAAGAGTTGTATTGAATTATGTATTAAGCTGTGCTGTATTTGTTATCATGTTGAATTATATTGTATTACAGTACAATCGATTACGGGAAATATTAAAAACTCGCTGAAGGTTCAACGACGAATTCGACAAAAATCGGAGCTATGTTGTGTTTAATGATGCAGTAGAAGGGTCTGTCCGCATTGAAGATTAACGGTTCGAGTAGAGGAGCTGGTCTTCCGGGTAAGAATATTATATCTATAAAAAAATCATACAACCAGATCATACGGACGTGTTGATTTATAAACATTTCCGTTCACTATTTGCATAATCTTCATCAAAGCGATTTTGTTAGAGTATTATTAGCATGACCGAGTATCTTCCTCGTCATAGAACTTTCAAGCAACAGAAAGTTGAAAGATTATGACAGTATTGTTTCGTCACGGTGCATGTTGGAAATATCGCGAAAGAGAAACTTTATCGATTTAGAAGCTGTACAGAGTATTAGAAAATTAGAGAGCGAATTAAACGATATTTTTGTTCATTTTAAATTAACATCTGTTGTTTGATCCGTATGTGTATGTTGTATATATAAAATTGTATAATAAATCAAAAAATGAAATTAAGTTGCTACACTTTTTGCATTAATTTAATTTCATTATTTCGGTTTATTAAAATTACTTTATTTTTTAGGATATATATATATATATATATATGAAAAGTTAGCAAAAATAATAAATATTAATTATATTAATTTATATATATTTTTCAATCAAAAGGTCTATTTTTTAAATTAACGTTTGACAATTTTTTAAAAATAAAATAATAACTCATAGATGTTAATATATCGGTGATCGAATTAACTCTTATTTTAATTTAAGATAATAAATTCGTGAAAATTTAAATACACATAGAAAATGTGCATGATCGAAAAAAGGAACAGAAAGATTAAAAATCTTAAATGAATATTTTTAAGATTTAAGAAACGATGAAGTTCTTTACAGTTTTTCTAATTTAATTTAGGAGGATTATTAGCATTTCAGACTGATTGTATTGAAAGTCCGAAAGTTATCGGCGCGTAATCATATCTGAAATAAATTGATTCAATAAAGAATGTATATTGTATTCGAAATATTTAACTTTGACTATGATTCTTTCGTATTTGATGTATCTTAAATAAATATTTCATCTATTGAATATAGATGCATTGTCTCAAAATGAATAGGCTTGCTAAAAATTCTACCAATTGGTATATTAAATTCTATATTAGGTTACATCTAACGGGAAAAACGCCACGAACTTTTTCCCACACCTAATATATATATTATAATATATATTGTATATATATATATATACTTAATTATAAAAAAATATATCAAATAAAGAATAATCTAGCTAGCTCAATTTTGCGCAGTCCATTTATCGATTTTTATTAAATATTATTTAAAATAATAAACTAAACCAGATGTAACATAATATAAATATAAATAAATAAAAAATCAGATGACATCAAAATAGATGATTTCTTGGGTATAAACAATTTTCTAGATAAATTTAATGTTACAAATTCAATTTAAAAAAAAAGTATCGGATTGAGTATATAAATCGTATTGAGTATGTTGATATACTATTGCATAATAGTAAATAATTTTAAGAATTACCTTACAACTATAAGGTTATTTTTGAATTCCCAAGCTATGTCTATAAAATAATATTAGATTTAAACTTTTTCAAATAGCTAAATCCCATCCAATTACTAAAATTCGCTTCATATAGTGTCCGGTTCATAAAGGCATTAATGATAATAAGCAAGCAAATTTAGCAACTTGAAACTCATTTAAGTTATCTAATGAATTCGATCGTTCGACGTTCAAAATTATGATAAAAGAAGTTTTGTTATATATCAAATTGATTAAAAAAAGACATATTTTCATTCTAGAAAACATCTCTGTCAATAATGATAACTAAAGGATTTTCGTCATTGCAAGCCTCGTATCCTCGTATGTGCTATTTATGCGAATGTAAAAGTAAACTCACGTTTGCACGTATTTTAAATAAAAACTAATACGAAGACATAACTTAATTGTGTCAATTCTATTTAATTATCCAATATTTATCACTCAAAAAAATGATCTTGCAGTTATAGCGAAAATTATCTAAGTACGAAAAATAGCTAAACTAGATAAATTTCTAGCAAGTACTGCGATATTTAACATGTATTACACCTAATCATATAGATGACGGAAATAGAATTTAAATTTGTGCTATAAATTCTGCGTATGATACATAATTTTCTATCAAATACAAAAAACAGCTATAATTCTAGCTGGAATAGCAAAATATTTTTTGTGTGATATTTTTGGCTCGATTACATAGCCTGAGAATAAAGTTAAGAGAATAAAGCGATTGTTTAATATAATAGAAGAATGACTTGTTTAGTTCAAATTCCAGTTCCGATTCTATTATAAAAGAATAATCGAGCTGGATTGCTCGACAACTGCAAAGACAATGTAAATCATATTAAACAATTGTCTAAGAGATTTCCATCTTTTTTTTGTGCAAGACGCGAATGTACGCTTTGTCCATTATTTATAGGTTAATAATTATTATGCAACCGTTTAAAGCAGAATACAGATGTTAGGTAACTGGGATATTCAGTGAAGAAATTAGGACTACTATATGCATTACTATATAATAATCTTTTATATGTTATTGTAAAATAATCATAATAATTATTCGAAATATCTTTGTCTGATAATTAATAATTCTTTAATGTCAGTTTAATTTTTCGTCGTTATGGCGAATTTGCCACAGAATGTGTTGAAAAATTGATGTATGATCTTTTTCACTATTTAATTATATTTTTGGCATTTTTACGCGACCATTGAAGAAAGATTGATTTAATGGCCGATACTGGATTTGATAAAAAAATGGTCGATTTATGTTGAACTCTGGTACACTGATCATAGCACTGGCAAGTACAAATTCCACAACTGTGAACAGAACATAAAGAACTGCTTATTATGCGTACTTGATCGTTTAAGATTTTTTTCACTCATAAATATGTTCTGTTGCCGCTTTTTCGAGTTTTATACTTCTTTTTTATCAGTACCAAAACTACTTTTGCAGGAAAATTCTTATGACTATTTAGAGATATGTAATTTATAAATTTAAAAAATAATTTAGAAGCAAATGCACACACATGTTTACATGTTATTTGCTGATATAAACCATGCATCTTAATCATTGTTATTTGAAAATAGAAAAGACAAGGAGTGTCGAAAAAAAGATTTTTTTAATTTATTGTGAGATTGAGCAAATGCTATAAGAATGTATAGATAAAACAATTATATATAGTCACATCAAGAAGAAATAGCTTGCTAATATCATTTATTTAAATTTACTAATAAATCTTTTAATGTATCAAACATTAGTTATTTCGACATTATTAATTATATCAATTATTAATTATTTAAAAGACAATGTATGTTTCGCCGCTAAATAATGCTTTCTATAGTACAGAAGTTCAATAATTAAGTATTACAAATTGTAAAAATAATTAAATGTTACGATTATATAAACATCGAAATGTTTGAGATTTTAATATCACATTGTTATAATTAGAATGAATAAGAACTACAAACATAACAATTTAAAACTGTTCAACTAACATAAAAATGCATAAAATACATAAAACAACATATAAAAAGCTTAACAATATCGAAGATTTTGCTTATGTGTAGCTTATGACATCGATAATTAAATTTATAAATTATTGACGATATTTATTGTAAAGAATATCTACATTTTTGGATTATTCACATGACCGTTGAACAAAGATACGAACGATGTTCCCTCGTTATGACGAATATAATAATAAAATGGTCGATTTACATCAAATTCTAATGGATTACTAATTGTTACACTGCTCAACTGAACAAATACAGCTGTAAACAAAATATAAAAAATCATTAGGCACTCGTATTTCGTGTTCATTTAAAACTGTTCATGCACATTACGAACATATGCTTTGATAGCTTCTAAACTTGCAAAGATAGCTTCTAAACTTTTTATTCAAATGATTATACTGCCAAATGATTCTCGTAATCATTGCATAATCTAATTGCA
>Ga0157364_1000037_pt1 | contig 45713 bp, 30 predicted proteins | sample AttsexASBM2_FD_111476 | JGI IMG/M metagenome (GOLD analysis project Ga0157364, IMG submission 111476) | Fungus gardens microbial communities from leaf cutter ant in Ribeirão Preto, State of São Paulo, Brazil - Atta sexdens ASBM2 | ecosystem: Host-associated > Fungi > Mycelium > Unclassified ...
AAAGCCGGCTTTAAAATTATAATGGCACGCGCAATTTTGATAACCGTCGCCCGAACCACTACCATCTCTGGCTGGCACCACTACTACTATAAAAGCATCGTCCACGCCGCTGCAACGCCACCGACCACGACCGCTATACGTACGGTACTTCTCCTCCCAGTCCGTTTGATATCTCACTGCACGTATCGCCCTTTATGAGAGCTCGCCATAGATGTAAGGAGCGGATTATGCGAAGATATGGCTGCTTTGAAGTATATATCTAAGTTGGGAACGTGACATGCAATATGTGCCGTTATCATTCACATTGAATTGGTTGCATTGGTACCGCAGGAAATTTCAATAATAGTTGAAAGTACTGATTCCATTATACATAATTTTATAAATTTTAAATTACAACAAGCTAAAATAATTAATATTCATCTCTACTCTACATGTTGAGATGTTAATCGAAATACATTCACGTTTCACGTTTGCTCTTTCTGTTTTTTACATTAATAAAGCTATTTTTGTAATGCTGTAAGAATATTGAATATTTATATGGTAGCATTAAGGATTATGTAATGAAATCAAAAATTTCAATTTAGAAATGATGAACGTTTCAGAAATGATATCATTTATTTAAAATAGAATATATCGTAAGTTGAGCGTCTATAAGGTTCAGCTAGAGTTGAGCGTTAAGTGTGCCAGTCTTCTTTTTCTTTTTAGCGAGAAGTTCCTCGTTTCCTTCCAGGAATAACGTGGTCGTTAAAGCGATATTGCATTCGCGAGATATTAACGTTGTATGCTATAAGGCTCCCTTACCCCGGCTCTTCGTGACCCGCACCATCCTCTCACCCCCAACTCACCGTGGTTCCGCAGCTCCTGCCGGTGACCAGCGGGGGCAAACAATGGCGCGACGTCGGGTACGAGAATGGCTCCGCTTTTGTAGCCGGAAATTGTTTAAGCTTTTGTTATTTTGCGGCTTCTAAATCTCAGATGTCAGCCGGCGTCCTCAGCCAGACTATAACCTGCCGGGATAACTCCTATGATGATGATGATGATGTCTTCTTTTCTCTCGCCCTTATTTCCGCGATTTATTGCACTTATTTTTTAATTTTAAGAGTACTAAATTTTTTTCAATTGTGCAAGAAGCGTATTTTTCTTTGATTGATATGAAAATTGATATGAATATCTTGTGTGTTTGAACAGTTTATTTTTATCCTATGTTTATGTGCAAAATATCACGTGTATAAAGTAACAATTAATTATTATTATGATAATGTAACAATAATATCTGTTACAGCTTTGTGATATATGTAAATTATTGTACATTTAATTTAGACGAAGAAATATTCGTAAATGTGAATGTAGTGTACAGTATACTGTAGGATCCGATGAGAAGCAAAGCTATTTCACACGGAATAATTTTAATTTAAGAGATGATTGGTTCTGGCAGTGGTTTCATGTTAGAATTAATATTAAAAAATTTAATTGAAAACTAAAATTGCCTTAATCGCGTTGCCTTTACTTTGCCTTGTTGTTGATTATGAAAACGGAAAATATAATCGACAGTGACGGATTTATGGTACGCGGGGATTCTGTGCGTGGTCCCGTTTCAAGAGCTCAATCATTTATCTAAATAAACGTGAAAATCAAAATAGACCGGGAGATACGAGAAGGCTGAATGTATGGTAATTAATTAAGTAATCGCAAGCTTCCTCTGTTGTAACCAATTATTTTTTTGTTTCTTGATTTTGCAGGTCGTCGCATCTCTTTTTATCGTGAACAATTCTCTGCGTGCTGCACGTAATTATACATTGCATGATAATAATTTTGTGAAAATGTATTCTCTCGTGCCTATTTTTACTGGACGTCTACCGCCATTTTTGCCTTGTACATATATTCTCTTTATGTGCAACGTAAATGAATACCGTTTCGTGCTCGCACAGGTGCGCGCGCGAGAAATAATATTGTTTGACGCACCGCATGGAAGAAGAGAAAGACGTACGACTGCGTAATTACAATTTGCTAAAAATACATTCTTCCTGTCCAAAATCAAAGACGGCTCATTTAGCCGAACCCGTGTGCCAGCGTGGCATGACGCTGTCATAAAACATAGAGTCGGCGATTTTTTGGTCGTCACGACTCTATGTGTGCATCTCGTTAGTTGCTTTATATGGCGGTCGCGAGGTTGGTATTAGCCAAAGCTGGCGGGTTAGAGCCAACTATTAAAAACGTAGGCGTTTTATGGACCCCTTTTTAAGAAATAATTAAACTCAAAACGCCATAATGCCATCGTCGTGAGATTCGCGCTTGTAGACGAACACCAACTGCAGACTCTATACCTATTTTCATTAGCGACGAGGGAACTGTTTAACGTTCTACGGCAGATATTTATAAAGCGAGCGTCGTCGCCTCCGTCGACCCTTCGTACCCAGGCGGGTGGTAGCGCGCGGACTTTTGGGGTGGTCGGTGCCCACCTATCGACCCTCTCGGCTCTCCTGGTTTCCCTCTCACTCTTTCTGCCGGCGCTTCTCTCTTTCGGTTCCTCCCGTTTCCCGCCAACCCCCGGCCGCTTTTTCTCTCCCTCGACCCCTCTCATTTTCCACTCCTCGTCCTCTCTCCTCGTGGCAAGCGACCGATCTTCGTCCGCAGACACGAGAAAAAAGTGCGCGGCCAGCGACGGAGTGAGAGAGCCAGAGAGAGCGCCGGGTGAACGGAAAGGGGTGAAAGAGGCCGAGAGAGCCGGTGAGATACATGCAACGGAAAACGGAAGGAGAAAGAAACCCCTGCGCGTATTCGCGCGCGCGCCCTGACACACGCATGCACACATACACACACACACATACATATATATATATATATATATATATATATATATATATACATTAGAATGCTATGCGTGCACACGCGCACACATCCTAATTTTAGCCGGCATTCGGCGCAGCTGTGCCACCCACATGTATCGTGCGGGCTCGAAACTCCGAAATTTCGTGCAAATAGCACGGGAAGGAAGCCGTCCCTGATTAAACCGGTTATTTCCTAGGGAAAAAAAGGTGCTTGGACCGAGCAAAATTTACAGGAAATCGGGTTATTAGTCATCAGCACGTCGTCGAAAGGAGTTGCGCGCGTGGAACGGAGATACATAGAGCGCGTCGTGCGATTTTAATAAATCCATTAATTAGGGGAACGGAATCGCGACCAATTCGGCCTTTGTCTCTGCCTTCCCTTCCGATCGCATGGTTATCGCGCGTTATCGAATATGATGGCGTCGAACGGCAGAGGTGTTTTGTTTTATATATTTTTTTTAATTAATTCACACGTTGAGATTGTTAATTAGCAGCACGAGACGACTTGAGCTTTCCGTGCAACTTTCACGCACGTCCGACGTACCATCGAAGCAATTTTGGGAGTGGCGGTTTCTATCCGGAGACTTTATGAGGCCAACACGCTTCACAGTGCAGTTTCATTATATACCACGACGTTTATTGCGCGGAATTTCAAATTGGCACAAAATTCGCGATATTAAAGTAATATTGGCATTCTCGATGATGGCGTGACGGAAGAATAGCGTTCCATTCGTCGCTGCCGATGCTGGAAAATAAAATTAATTATGAATGCAGCGCGAAGTGCGGCGAATATTTTTTTGCCAATCGCTGCAACATATCGTTTATTGAGTAAGGTTTTATTAGAAGCAAACGACGAATTTTTTTTTGTTTAAATTTAACGGAAGTATTTTATTTACAAAATGTCATGATCTTATTAAGGTTCTTAAAAAGACATATTCTTGCAGAATTATAGTTAAGTTAACTAATCTTAAATATTACATAAATCCAGGACGATCTTGATAACAAATCATTTAAATCATTATACATTATTTACATGTTACATTTATTCGCTGTCTTTTTTAAATTTTCGGTAAGTGAAATCATTTTGCATGAGAAACTGTTATTGTTAAACATGAATCGACGAAAATGCAAAGTACATTTCTGCGAGTTAATTTTCCGTATACCGCCTGTATCCTAATGAATTTTCCAAAGAGAATCATAGCGAACTTCCGGGCACGATGCTATGCAAGTGCGTATTCATTACGCAAAAATTACAACGACGCCGTCGGGAATAACAGCTCTTTTCCCCTGTGCGCGAGTCTGCAATACTAATTCATTACAACGTCGGCTAAAGATAGAAAATCGTATGGATATTGTATAACGGAGAACTCTGTTTTCTAGCTATGTGATTAAGATTATTTGAATCATACGTTTCTCTCTCTGTACATGCTACGATCATAATAGCACGATCAGATAAATTATTTCTTCTATCGCGATAAATAGCAGTTTGATACCGAGTAGATCATGCAAACTATTTTCATTGCATACAATTTTCTAATGTATAACACGGCTATGTTTTTCTACCGTTTTTGGATATATTTAAAACAAAAATAAATAGGTTCGACAAATGTGAAACAAAAATGATTTCTTCGGGGGCCATTGAGAGACGTGATTCGTGCATTTGTTCCTGCAAAAATACAACGAATGTGAAAGTTATTTAAGAAACGTAATAATTTTTTAGTGCTTTCCATAAAAATCTAAAAGGATTATTTAATACAAAAAAACATTGATTAATTAAATACATTAAAATCTCTATCTTGAATGCTCTTAGTCTAATTTTTATTTTAATAATAATATAACTGTCGAAAGATATACGAAATTATCTTGCAAATTATTATTGCGAATATCTGCAGAGCCTTTTAGAGCAGGAACATTTTTATTCGTTCTGAGAATATTTGTTAAGATATAGGCATGCTCTGTTGAATAAGTAGCATCAGTATTTCTCTCTGATATTGAATTAAAGCTATATTTTATTTAACATTAATGTTTTGAGCTAATGACGTACGTACTAATGACGTACTGCCAAACTGCTAGTATATATGTCGATGGTCGCGCGACTAGCATACTTCGGGACTGGAAAGGCAATCGTCTAGGTGTTGTTTCTAGGCAATTAGCCTCGCGATCGTCGGTCTCGTCACATGGAGGGGTCCTCACGTGGCAGTCGGTCAGGGCCGTGGAGCACGCGTGGACCACCGACAAAAGGGGGATACCGCGATGGAAAACGAAAGAGCGATATCTGTCGGACGATCGGACATTGGTGACGGGGTAGCGTGAGGAAAGCATGGACATTGGTGGTGAGGGAGGGTCGGGTCGATGATACAGAGGGGTGAGAGTGCAGTTTACCTATAACCCATAAATCGACCCCACTTTTCTATTAAGAGACGCACGATTGACTTGCGTTGGTCGGCTTCCTTCTCCTACCCCGTCGTCGCCGTCGCCGATATCGCCGATGCGCCTCTCTTCCGCGTTTTTCTTTTTACTCTTCCCACTTTCCGATCCCCGCTACAACCGGTACTGACACCCTTCTCCCTTCCCCTAATCAACCTGCTTGGTACTCCTCACCCCCGTTGCCCCGGCTGTCTCGTTTATCCATCCCCACCTGCTGTTGCATCCTGCGCAAACCTCGTTCAATCCCCTACCAACCTGTTCGTCGTCGAGCTTTTTTCTATACATGCGGAGAAGCTCGGAAACATGACCAGCGCCGTATCGACGAGGGGGTCAAAGAATCGCGATTCTTCTTCTCTCCGTTCTCGCTGTAACACGTCGCCCGATTTTCGATGTTCATCGTTGATCGCGTGTCTTTATTCGCTGGCCGCGATCGGCCAGAGTAAATGGATCGGATAGAAAGGGTTAGACGGATTTGTGGAGATTTCCCACGTAATTTCGATGATAATAGCCTTCTTTCAGTCTGCATGGATTTATATTTTGCGCTAACGTAATAGAAGGGCTTGAGGCAGTAACAAGATAAGCATACAAGAGTTTTACTCATAATTTATATCTTCTGTAAGATTTATTATAGTTCGGATTGCCTCCAGATAGAATACCAAGTTTTCATAATGCCATACAGTTTTTTTGTTCCAGCTATTCCGCTTGTTGTATTTGTATTATGTTAATACTTCAAACCTGATAATTACTTCAAAGGAAGTCAGACTCATGAATCCTGGCTCTATCTTTGCAGATCTACGATGATACATTTCTTTACGTTTTTCTTAAGTCTGTGATTTGGTGATAAAAGTCTGAAAACTTAATTTTTTCTTCTGGCGGAATTAAAACTTCTTGATATTTGGATAATCTCGGAATGTTTTGAAAACTGGTACAATAAATACGCCCGTGCGTAGTTCGTCCGTGTTCCGACAGCGGGAATCGAAATGGAAATCCAGATGTAATTACCAATCCGCGGCATAATCATCGAGGCTTCACGTATTAGCCCTTTAAATTTCGTCAAATCGCGCCGGTGCGGCGATGACGTGGGCGAGAGAAAGAGACAAACGATCGCTCGTACGGTTCTGTAATTCAGGGAGTTATGAGCATTTGTACAGTAACGCAAATCGGACTGCTCTTGATAAATCTAGTTAGTTTCCCATCGCTGATAAACATAATTAAAGTGTAATCTTCTAGCATGTACATCGATAGACGGATATCTTTTGATACTGATACATGGCTCGTTCGTCGCGATATCCTGTCACTTGATATCTTGTTGCACTTAAAACTTAATTCATACCGGCTTGAATCATGCAAATATCTTCTGCGCGATATTTCTGGACATCGGGAGACGAATGTACTTCTTGACCGATAATTTATCGCATTTACCGACGCGATGCATAATGTAGCGTACCACTGAGAATAATCAAGTGAAAATTAATAATTTATATTTTGCTTTATATGAATGCGTAGTCATCTCGTATAATTTCGTCTTTTATGCGCATTATATTATTATTTTGTACACCGGGTTGCTTGATTACATTAAATCCGCGAGACGTTCCGCAGGGCAGAACAATATGTAGAATTTAAAATTATCAACTAATAGTTTCATAATTCTCTCTCTTTTGATTGACTTCTACTTTGATTTCATCACAATTGATTGTATGCAATAATTTAATGCTAATAAATACGTATAATGAAAGTTTTATAATTGTTAATAATACAAACAGAGAGGTTAATGATTGGAATGAACATTCTGTGAGATTCACACAGCTAATTCCACTCGTTATCTTATTAACAAAATTTATACCGTTGCAGTCTCCAGGGATCTCGTGAAATCGCGGAAACCTCACTGAGATTCGGATGATGTAAAAATCATCAGACGCTTTCTCGTGATTATTTAGCATTAAATTTTATTACAAAATATATGGATTAGATTTGAGTCAACCTATTTCTATTTAAGGAAGAATTGTTCAAAGGCTGGACTTAAAGCGCAGCGGACATTACGTTCTATGGATTCGATACGTGCTCTATCGGGCGCATTACGCAGACTCGTGTATACGCATATCGATACATCGACTGAATGCCGCTACCGATTATACTTGACTAATGCGTAACCTTGATACATCCCCATATTAGTTACAGACGATCGCGCTAAAATGCCGTAATCCGTTTAAAGCAGTTAGTAAGTTCGATGCGTCTCACTGATGTGATCGCGGAAGATACGTATTATTGATTGATATTTGCTACTAACGTGCGAAACCAAGAGGAATCAACTAGCAATTCTCAGATCCTATAATTAAAGACGTAAACGTATACGTAGACGTATATATGCAGTGAGATGTGTATCTAAAGCGACATTACGCCTAAATAGCGTAAGGCAATAAACTGATCGGTAATAACTTCGGCGCGTCTCATTAAGCATCAGGCATAATCGATCGTCAAACAGCGGCCGTGTAAACACCCAGCCAAAGACGGGCGCATACATTACGCGCCTCAAGTATCGTATATAGCACCGAACGAACGTATCGCACCGTAACGCCGCGGAAGGGGGCAGGAGTTGGTTCGAGGGATCTCTTAAAATACACCCCTGGGGGTGAAGCTGAAGAGTGCAGCGAATACAAGACCGACGGAGACGGTGGATGGTCGGATCGACGTCGACGTCGGCGGCAGGTGGAGGCGGAGGGGTGGCTGGGACAAAAAAAAGGGAGAGAAAAAAGGGCACAGGGGAAGGGCGAGGAGCGAAGCGGAGGAGACGGGGGGTGCGCGAGATAGGGGGCTGAGGCGCGAGGGGAATCGGCGAAAAAGACGCGGGGGTCGCGGGAAAGGGCGCCGCCCCAGCGACGAATTTTCGGGCACGCGGCCATTGTGGCGCGGGGGCGTGGCTGCGCAGACGCTCGAAAAGAAAAATCGACGCGGTCCACGGGGATGAAAAGCAGCGCGCGCGCCGCGACGGCGGCCCAGCGGGAAAAAAAAAAGAGGACGGCTAAGAGGGCCAGAAAGAGGGAGGAAAATGCGCGCAGCGGCGCCGGGAGAAGAGGGTGATTCTGCGCCGCGGTGCGGCGGACCGCGCAACTCTCTCTCGCGAAAATCATCCCCTCTCTTTCTTTCCCTCGCACTCTTTCCCTATCTCTCGGCGGTACCATTCTCTCTATCCCTCTTAAGCTCTTTCTCCGCTAGCGGATTGACGTTCTCCGTCCTACTCTTGCCTTTGATACCTTCCGCGCTCTTCCGTTCCCCTTTCGTCACGGTAACCACCCCTTTGGTGCTCCTCACGGAGTCCTCTCCTCCTCCGCGTTGCTGGCTGGAGTACCGGAACAGGAGCGTCGGCGCGAAGGGGCACGGAGGGAAAAGGGGATTAGTGAGGAACACGGGAGGCGGTGAGGGATGTGCGGGATATGGCGGGGTGATGGTGGCGGGACTGGTCGTAGAAGTACGTAGAGCGAGTAGCATCAAAATTATTTTCCAACGGGCACTACCGCCGGCGCGGTACCACCCCGAAATTTCAGCCCTTTAATTTCAGATGGTATGATAATTCGCGACGATATTTCACACGAGTCTGGAACCTGGCTCAACGTGGATTTTATTGCGGCTGCAAGGGGGGGTTGAGGGAAGGACCGCATACGAAAATTTCTCGGAATTACCAAAAAGGCCCTACTAGAAGAGACGCACAGTGAAGTTGTTAATTAATCTAGGCGTCTGGGCCGTGCGAGCGGTCGACTGATCCTCGCCCTACGTCAAATTGAATGCACCTTTTCGGTGCGTCGTTGGATAAAAGCGGATTTATTGCATAAAGGGATTCTTCGTTGTTACGAGATTTTTGATATAACATTACAAATCGTGAATCTGTATTGCAAATGCGAAGCCACAAATTTCAATTTTCTTTAAAAGACAAAAAATTACTAAATCCAGATAGTGAAGAGTAGTTAATAATGCTTGTGAAGGCTCTTGCTAGCAATTAGTGAACGGCTGGAAATTAGTGATTTTCCAAGAGACGTACGATGTAAAAGCAGTTACCAAACAATACTGTAATGATTCATGCAGAATATTAGTATGTAACGCGAATAATAATTTGACTGCTATACCTGCGTTGTAATTATTAGATCTTGCGGCCGTTATTCATGATTTCATTTGAAATTCATCGTAATAGTAACAATAGCAAAATCTGCTAAAAGGCTTTCCAACGGCATACTCTCTCACTATTATAATAATTCGCGTATAATAATTAAAGTTGCAATAAATGCACTTATGGCTTTATCGAAATATACGCGACGATACGATCAATGTGAAAGAAAGAGAATATTAATTTTTATTAACCTAAAATTGGTGGCAGGTAATAATATTTTACTTAAGATTATATAATTTTTCACAAATTCTTGTGTTCACAATGTATAATTTATAATAATGTATAATTTAAAAAACATGTATTATATTAATAATAATTAAAATAAAGAAACGAATAAAATAAGTATCGTTTCTAGAAGACACGGAGCGATGATTAAATGAATGCAGAATATTTATTACACATCAGGACAGTTTTCCTCCAGCGATATTTATCGAGGCTTTATCACAAAGACTTTGTAAAAATAATTTCAAAATTTAACAGTTAAACACATAATTATACAATTATTTGCAATCTTTTTACGATCTTTATAAAGATTTTTGAGATCACATTTAGATAAAGAATATTTTATACATATATAAACTATATATAAATTAGAAAAATATTGGAAAATATTCTTGTTTTTAATACTTCCTTTTTTTTTAAAGAATTTTAATTTAAATAATCGATATGTGATCATTCTTATCAATGACATTTTCTTACATTTATAATATAAATGCATGTTTCTCGCTTTAGTGCGAGAATAAATTAAAAAAAAAAAAAAATGCTAGTAATCGTGAAAACCCTAAGTAAAAGGGTAAACCTATGTTTTATGAGGCGTTCCTTCGGGATAATCTCAAAGTCAGTCGTGATACCTAACTCCGGACGAGCTATAGATGACCGCGCAAATAGGCTAAATACCCTCGCGTGTTTCAGCGTCCACGAGGGTGTCGTGGGCACCGACCGTTGTTGAGTGGGCGAGATAGGGTGAAGGGTGGGTCGACGTGCCGAGAAGCACCCAGGACTTTATTCCCAACAACGCAAAGCGGCGCAATTTCGTTTTCGGGGGAGGAAACGAAGGTATGGCGAGGGGTTGTGGCGGGAGGGAAGGAGGCGGCAATAGAGAAGGATCAGGAATCCGCGGAAAGGAGTGAGGGAGAGAGGAGGCAATTTTTTAAAATTAAGGCTGTTAAACCTAATCTCCAGGTGTGCAGGCGCAAGCGCGTAGAAGTCGTAAAAATTCTCATGTGCTGTATCTGCTGCAACCCTCTTCCGCCGTCTCTCCTCTCCTCTCCTCTCTTTCATTCCTACTTTTCCACACACCCTTCCTGCACCTTCGAAGCGACCGTCGTTCGTTCGCGTCGCGCCCCTGGCCTCCCTTGCTAGTGGTTAAATTGCCGCACGAAACGTTCTTAATGTCCAACCGCGACGACCTCCGTCTCTCTCCTTCTCTCGTTTCCCTTCCTTCACTCTCTCTTTGCCTCTACAATTATTTCTCTTTCTCGCAGTCCATCCGTCGGTCTTTCTCTCGTTTCGTACTTTTGCGGACCTTTCTCCTACCTTCCCCTTCTGTCCCGCCATCGGTCTGTTTTCCGAGGGTCGCTTTTCCCTCTTTTGTTTTTTCGCGGTACTCCCACCCAACTCCGTCGCGGACGCGCGAACGACCGCGATGGTCGCCGCGACGCTCGCCATCGTACGCAAAAGAAGCGCCGAATGTCGGATTACAAGCGGCTGCAACGCGATAAACGCACGAATTATACTCAATATCGCATAACTTATTCGATAGAAGAGCATCGATATTGTCTGAGAATATTCATTAATCAAAAATGTATACGTAGATTTAATTTAAATCTCATTTAAAAAATGAGCGTAGATTTAAAATTGTTTATGCTTATCGAAACAAACACAATGACTGTTAAAACAGAGGAGATTCTAAAATTTCAATTATTATTTCTTCCGATCATGCAGATGAATGCAGAAAACATATCACGAGTAATTTTTAAGGATCCTTTATATATAATGTATATTTAAACATATGCGAGAGTATTAATATTAATTTCCTTTTAAGATACACAATAGCCATGAAAAAAAATTGAATTAATAAAGAGTTAAGCAAACAAATTTTACATATTAATATTACATGTTATTTATATATAAATTTTAATTATTGCATCGTTCGCAATTAAATCAAGGCGTGACTAAGTCGTTTACATGAAAAAAAAAAAAGGAAAAAGGAAGGTACGTCATGCGTGTTGCTAGATTAATCTGGAACTGCGATGCATCCTAACTGCGAGCGCGTGCGCCCGCGCGCGCAAGCGAGGTATTCGACTCGGTAAACTCAATAAATTAGCGATATTACGATGCAGTATTGGAACGACCTTTGAAACAGCGCTGTCTGCAAATCGCGACGGCGTTTGCTTTCATCAAACGTCGCGGGAAGGCGTTATTGATTTCGAGCTGCGGCAATTATCGTTCGATTGCGAACATCGCGCGGATACCTGCGTCGCGATGCTCGCGGCTCTTTTCCCCGAGTCTTCGCGCGCGTTTTATTTAGTTTTAGAGGGATTTCTATGATTTTCTTACTTTATATATTTATTTTATATAGCAACTTTTCTCTCTCTCTCTCTCTCTCTCTCTCTCTCTCTCAAAGATAGAACGAATTCTTTGTGCAATTACTTGCTAGATCCATTATTAAAGACTGACAAACATCAGTTTGGCCAGATTGAGTCGCGTCCGTCCGCGAATACCCGAAAAGTTCGCTCTGTTTCCGCTCTGCGTGCCACGGTGATGCGGGTGGCGCATTTTTAAATCGGTGACTGCCCGAGAGAACTCGTGTGGGAATAAATATCGCGAAATCGGTGGCAAGCGCGTATCCGTTTGTTTACGCTTGCAGCGCAGAATTTCACTTTAACGATTCTATCTTGTCGAGATAACAAATAAATTCTCAATCCTAGAGGCACCTTAAGATTTAATGAGAGATCGATTGAAGACATGTTTAATGGCATTTATTATTAAATTCGTAATATCGGTAAGCGTTAAATATTGATTCGTTCGATCGCATACTGAATGTTTGTTCTGTAGTGTTTCCTTTTTCCAACTTATTTTTTCTCGACTTATTGACAGAGTTACAGTTCTATGTTATTATTTTTTCATATGTGGAATCTGCCTCAAACCATCGCGTATTCTTTCGGTTATGAATGCTTTAAAACAAATTCGAATCTGATTTTTTTTTCTAAAATCTCACGACAAATCGCGATTATTACGTAACTTTTCGATTTGAATAATATTGATTAAGTATTATGAATCCATTATTCAGAAAATTTTTATTTAAATCTTGGATAATCGGATAGGATGGGATTTGTCACGTATTTGCATTTTTGAAGTTTAAATTGTTAAATACTTTTAATGTTTGATATTAAATATTGGTTTCCTTGTATTAGAGTAATTGTCGTATCTCATATGATTTACATATCAACATTTATAGCCAATTACAACATTTATAGTAATTACTCTTATAACAGCAGTTCTTAAATATTCTGTAAATGGATTTTCTCATATTGCACCACATTTTGATGCTGACGAGCGGCGGTTTCGCGCGTTTCCACGTTATCCATCATTATAGCGAGCTTAATGGGCCGCGATCGTTACCGTCGTAATTCGACGACTTTTGATCAATACTTCGCGTTACCGAGGTGATGATTTTTAAACTTCGATATGACCACCGTGCGCAACGAAGTACCGCCGCGACTGTTTGACGTCGATCCGTCGGCATCTCTCACCTTTTCTTTTTTTGAATCGTTATTCGCCGCATTCTGCATCTACCCCGTGAACGTCAGTGGCTCTCAATCGTCGTAATAAGATCGATCATGGAATCCGATTTTGGTTCTCAAATTATTACGGGCAAGTTATCAGCGAGCGTAATTGTACGAACATAATTATACAGTAGAGCATGAAAATGCACGATTTTGGATAAACGATGATAAAATCACAAATCAACCTTGATCAAAATCATCATTTATACGTAATTTATACGTAATTTAGAAAATACCGAGGTCAATAGAATTCATTTGTTCTATTTTAATTACTCCGTTTACGTTTTCCATTGATCATTTATTTGTATTATTTAAAAACCGCGATGTTTATGTAATATAAACATGAAATATAAATGTTGTGATGAACATATGTGTTTTCCTACAATTAATACGAAACATTTACAAATCAAAATTATTTGAACGCATTAGTTGCGCGTATAATAGTCACTGTCGTCGATATTTACGATATTACTACTTACTGCCACCCATCCCCAACTGCTTATCCTTTCAATCTCGTCGTAAATGCATTTCGCGATCACCTACTCATTAAATTTTGCTTTTTCTACTTTTTTAAAATCGAAATTGTTCTCAGATTTTTTTGTGCATTAGCAAATTGTATCCTTGAGAACCTCTGATTGCGCGTGACTTAATGGGGGAGACTTCACCAGCATTTTATTGAGTTACTAAATTATAACGGAAACGTTGCAATTCGAATCTATCCTCGTCCGTTTTTAATGAGACGGCTTGATCGTATTTTGCCGAGGAATCGAGATAAATATTCGTCAAGATTGTAACGGCGCGGCGTCCGTCCCACTAAAAAAATAATAATATTTGCAGGATAAATAGAAGAAGGTGGATAATGAAGAAATAAATGAAACGTGACACTCGATCCACCACCGTGAATTTTTCAAAACCGTTTAAAAGCATTTCGCTGCAAGTCGGAAGCAGCCGTGTATGCACTTGCGCGTTGCGTCTTGGTATTGGCGAAAATTGAATAATACAATGACCAGTAACGACTACTGTAGAATACTGAAGAAATTTTTTTCCGCTGGATTATTAAAGAGATGTGACACCATTATGACATTTACGATGGAATATTAATTATTCATTTTATTAATCATCGACAATCAATATCGAACTTTGTGAAATTAAATGGTTCTTAGAATATTTGATATATATAGAATTATTATAGAAAAATTTCATTTATATTTTGAAGAAAAAATATTTTTAATATTGATCGTAATTTGTTGTGAATTAAACTTAATTACGCATGTCATATTTATATATTATTTAAAATATAAGAAAAATATTTTAAGAGATTCTTCGCAGTTTCCGGCAAAGGATCTCGCTGACTTCGCGCACCAGTATCGAAGTCTCCAAACAACCCTTTAGAGGAGAACGATTAACGCGCCACGTAGCGGAGGGTGCAGTCGTATTCCTTCCCCAATCGGCAAGGTAGGATGTCGTTGTCGGCCCTCTCGAGGGGCCCGGGTTACCGACGTTATGCATCGGCGGACGCGTGCGATGCGGCCATCTTGGAAAAACGAGCGGGCGACGCGGCGACGTACGAAAAACAAAATGAAAGCGCTTGCGCCGCCGCTCCGGTATTGAGCGAGGCCCCCGGCGCCTTTTTGCATTTTCATCTCTCGTCCCCGTTCTCCACCTCGTCGACTCACGCATACCCCCTTTGCCCTTCGGGCCCTCGGACCGCTACCACCCCTCGCTGCGCTCCCTCGACGTATATTCCCCCACGCCTAGCAATCGCGCTCCTTCTCGCTCTCTTCCTCCACGTCCTCCACCAAGCGCGACTCCAGTATTTCTGCCTCCTTCAACCCCTCTCATCGGTCAGCGCCATAGCCGTTTGCTTTTTTGCGTTTTAACACGTTTTTAAACGAATGCAAAAATAAATACCGCATCTTGATTGGATCAAGGTCCCGTCGTTGATCGGCTTCGCCGATTTTACGCCGTAGACGTCCGACGACATCGATTAAACTTGTACTTTTTCCTCTGTAGCTTTTCTTTCCACGCTTCAGTAGCGCAGCTACTGTCGACTATTCGGATCGAATACCAGTGAACGAGACAGCTGTTTCATCGGGATCGATTGCTTCTCAGAGAACGACAGCCTTGCTCGTTACAATACGCGAAGGGGAATCATGCATGCGGATCGTATCCGCGCGCGGATAGTTGCGTGGCGCCCTCTTACCCGAGAAACACGTCTAACGAGTGGAGCGAACCGGCGAAATTGTTGTATCGATTTAACGGTACGACAAGCTTGTTGTACATTCTGTTTGCGCCATTGACGAATTTGTGCTGTAACTAAATTACAGCGCGTGTCTCCTCATACGTTAACGCGATGGGAAACGAATTGCCGTATATACTTATGAGCAAATTTACACGCCTACGTTTCGTCATGGCGATTACACGTAATGCCGGAAGTGCGCTTTCTACGATAATTTCGGCAATTGTACAGACGTATATATTAATACTATGCATCAACACTCCTTAATCAACTGTATTTGTAGATAATAGAATATCTGACAACGCTTGAAGCGAGCATGTAATAGCGATATTCGCGATTCTCAATGTCAAATTGGAATATATTCAGATTATGTTTTTATTTCGGCAACAAACTCTTAAAATTCATTTTCACCGATCGGTATCGCATTTGCTATCGTGAAAAGCGTTGAAAAATATCCTTTATATACATATAAATACAATTCCAAACCGCACATAAAATGACAAAAAAAAAACATGCGATGATCAAATATCTTTTAGTCGTGGAGTAGATAAAATAGAATTACTATAATACATTCAGATTGAAAATATCAATTAATCCACCATACTTGACATGTTTGTGTGTATACGATTAGAAGAATGAAAACATATTTCTACAATGCAAGGAAGAAATTAAGCATTGAATAGGATGGATCGTGCGGAGTTTATTTTCGAGAAAGGTCGGAGACAGAAGAAAATGACCACGAACTCAATTCTCCAACTCTGATGGTCTTTTTTATTTCTTTTTTTTTTTTTTAAGAGAGAGAGAGAGTCGCGTCCAAAGTCGTTTATTGCCTGCAGTCTCAAGTAGCCGACGTCCTGTCGTTTTCCCGGAGGGGCAGACGGAAGAATATGACGCGAAAGCAAGCCGCGGGAGTAATATGTGTTTTATAATGCACGGTGCGGGGGATGTAAAGGAGGAGAAAAAAAAGGAAGAAGATAGAACGAGGAAATGTTTTCGCGTAGTACCCGCGGGGGCGGCAAGTCGGTAGTCTCCCTTAATAATCTCACATTCTTAAGCACGTCGACTTAATTTGCATTTTAACCGCGCGGTTGAAAAAAAAAGGAGTTTTCAGAGATGACGACGACGACGACGACAACGACAGTGACGTCGGTTTACCCGCTTGGATCGGCGAACCTACCACACGTCGGAAGGGCATGAATTTTTATTCCTCGTGTCACCGGATAGCGTTTTGCTCCTTTCCTTCGTTCTCTAAAGTAGAAATGCGGATCTCCAGTGACCGGCGATCTCGGGTTTGACCGGTTTTCTCGATGTCCGAAGTAATAAAAGGATTACTCGCTCTCGGCACGTTGAGCAAATAAGCTAAATTTTCGACTGAGAAAGTCGATTGCGAATTTTTCTCGTCTTTTTACATGCAAATCTGATATGACGCCGGAAGTGATAGTTAATCTTATCATTTCTTATCAATGTATCGCATCGAAATTGATCGAGCATTAAGATTTTATTATCGATATTTAAAAAATGTTAAAAAGTTTTCGTTTATTTCTTTGATATTAATTATATAACAATAAATATAATTAAGATATATATTTTTCATGATGTAAAAGAAATAGGAACATTGAATGAATGAATTATTTATTCAGAATGGTTGTATCGATTGCTTAAAAAAAATATTTTAAAGTCAGAGAATTTTTATCGTAAAAATTGAGGGAGGAAATTATAAAGTAATTTTGTACGACATTTTCTGAGTGATCTTTCTTAATATTTTTTTACGAACCGCTACTTTCCTTTTGAGACCTACGTTTTATTAAGGGTCGTTACCCCCACTATATATCCATATACATACACTTATCCCTTTGCAAATGCGTCAGTGTTGGATCCCCACCATACGACGAGCCCCACTCCGACTCCTTTTCTAGCCCTTTCGTAGGCTAGAGTGGTGGGGTGGCGCGATTAGACGCATAGGGGAGGTTAGATGAAAGTTTAGATGAAAATACAGATGAAAGTTTAGATCACGTTCTACAAGGGTGCGTCAGCCCTATGGCGCGTAAGGGTTTGTCCATGTTAGGGGCTCGTAATGTAGCTCAACTCAAGGGATATTCCTTACTTATATAACGACTATACGTATAATGTATTTTACTGAATTTTAAGACGTGTATATTTACAAATAAAATAGACAAGTGTTAAAGTCGGGGAATTAATGTTTAAAAATGTTTTTAAAATCTCTATTAAGATTTTTATAAGACCGACAGTTGTATTCATTTGTGACATTTAATATTAACATTAAGTATTTTTTAAATATGGAAAAAGAAATGTTATAAAATATGAAAAAAAATGAGTATTTCTAAACGAAAAGATACGTTATATTCAGTGTTCAATCAGTTTTGTTCGATTTTATTTGGTTTTTAGAAAAAAGAATTAAATAAATAGAAAATATCAATATGTTAGAATGAATTTTAAAGGAACGTGGGAAAAACATAAAATTATTATTTAATAATAACAATTATATCATTACTTTCTTGGTGCGCTATTACAAAAAGCTCTGAAGTTTCTCTACATATACGTGTAATACCGTCATCAATTATCCTAATAACGCCATTTAATCACGAGCAATTACTTGGATATATGCATTTCGGCGTGCTTGCTGAGCACTGTCGCGCGACGCATTAGAAATCCTTAGAGCTTAAAAGGGCAACAATGCGGCGGAACATACAGAGCTACTGTTCCTCGGAGAAACCACTCAAAGGGTTTACAAAAGCATAACCAGCTAGCAAACCCGGCTACAGAGAGAACGCGAATAAATGCATCGTAGTAATTATCAGGGAACGGGACAAGTGAGTAACAACGCCGCGCGTAGTTCTAACAAACTTTCGCATTTAATTATATGTCCTGTCTCTTGCGATCGCGATAGCACTGTTCGCCGGGATAAATGGTCCGTGGCTGTGGAGCATTAAAAATGCCGAAGATTAAAAGCGGTATTAAATGCGACTGTCATACACCGATCGCCACGCACAGTGATTTCCGCGCCTTGGTATATATATCGATCGTTCAACGATCGGAGTATTGTCTTCGGCAATTAATTTTTCGAGATTTTTGTGTGCGCATTTTCCTCACAAGGTATCCCATCGTTCTTCGAATTACTCGGAGAGAAGGAAGGGTAAAAAAAAAAAAAAAATCTGTGGCTACAAAGGAAGCGAATCTCTCTCCCACGCCGGGAGAGAGATTCGCGACACACGCGGCTCTCGAAATTTCGAAAAAAGCATCTCCCTTTTCCATGCATTTCGCGTCTCGCGGCTGCGCCGACGTTGCATCGCGCATTATTTAATGGACGGTTTTTCGCTTTGTTCGGCCGACTCATTAACCGCGGGGCCTCCCGATTGTACTTTGCGCCCGTTCTCCGGCTGCACCGGAGAACCGTGGCTCGTTGTTCCGGAGGGTGGGACGCAGGAGAGAGAGGGGAGCGAAGGGGGGCGTCGCCGGGGGGATGAAGTGGAGTGGAAGAGAGTGGCGCGCGCGCGGGGGGACGTGCAGTCGCGTCGTTGCATAATGAACAGGACGCCGGCACCCCCAGGCCCCCGTTCTGCCTTCACCGAAACCCCCCTTGTCTCCCCGTAGGCGCCTCACTCGCGCGCCCTCATCCCCGTCCTCTTTCGTTCTCTCCCGCGCGGCCACCATCCCCCTCCCCCCCCAACTCCACCCCTCATCAACCTATTATTTCTCCGTATTACGTTACGTCGCGTTACGTTACGTGCTGCGTCGCTGTTCGAGACTCGGCGGAACGGCAAAAATGATGATACCTTCTCCTAGAAACAAGAGCGCGAGATCGTCACGGGGACGCCCTCGGCGCCCACATGTCGTTCATCCTTCAGTTTCTGGTTTCCGATCATATACATGTACAGTTCATATGTCTTACGACTTATTTAAGAAGCTTTAAGAAGATTAAATCAAACTTGTTAGCAATCAAAATTGAATCTATTGTAAAGATAACCATGCGTAAAATAAAAGAAGAGACTTTATAGATAATTGAATCATTGACTTTAGAAAGAGAAAGAAAAACCGAGATTATTATTTTCACTTTTGAAATTGAGGAATCTCTCTCTCTCTCTCTCTCTCTCTCTCTCTCTCTTTCTCTCTCTCTTTCTTGATGGAGAAGAGAGATGGTGTAGAAAATTCAAAGCTACTAATATTATACATCAGGCTCGTCGAAACCGTGTCTTCCGAATTTGTCTCTATTTTTATGTGTAACGCGCGCACAGAACTAATTAGCGGACGGCGTTGTACCGCCAGCCAACGATAGAAAGTTACCTGGAAAACTCGCTAAAGCGAATCTAGACGGTCTTTTTATAGCGGCTTCTCTCATTGCCTCACCCCCTCACGCTTTACCTCCCCCCTCCCCGTCTGCACCCGTGTATCCCAATTTAGCGCTCCCTTTTCTTCGCTCTCATTGAAACGTTGGACAGACGTCCGTGGATTAATGCAACGTTTCGTGACGTCGGCCAGCGCATAGCGGGTAATACGATAGTGAAATTTTAATACCGTGGCGCATTTTTTCCTCGGCTACGAACCTTCCTGCATGGTACGTATCATCCGCTTTTTCAAAAAATATTTTATGCGCGGCGCGGCTTCACCGTAATGCGGACGCGCGTAAAACAATTAAATCTCCAAGTTAAATAATCAAGGGACATCTTGAAACGAGAGCCATCAGCGTTGAAATCGCCTTCGTCGATCTTCAATTAGATCTATGCATTTCGATCGTTATTTCATCCATGTATTCTAACAATTTGATATTTTTTTTTTGTTTCAGAAAATGCAACATTCCCTCTAATAAAGCCTGATTTTCTTGATAACCATCTCACGTGGCGAATAGTAGACGATCTCAACAGAGAACGTCGTTTCGTTCGCGGCTGTGAAACATTTCCGGTTTTCGGGCGTTGTTCCGGTTGAATTTGGAAAGAGGACTGTACGATGGGGGATGGAACGCAACTTTACAACACGGACAGACACGTACAGGCATGACGGGGTGCTGCCCTCTGCAGGCTAAAATTAGAGGGTGCTGTCCGAAGTTCTCCGCTACACGTTTGCATTTCCTATGCACTATTTCCCACGTGTAGGTGTGTACAGTCCCGCGCGAAACCCGCCTCCGCCGACCGATGCGCGTGTACAGAATTTATCAGCTTATCGTCGATTGATTTATTGCGCGCAAGGAAAGCAAAAAAATGCGCCGAACCCATGAATGAAACTGTTTTCGCTGGTTCCACCACGCACGTTTACGCGCGCGCGCTCACGTAACTTTTTATTTGGCGATATTTTATGAAAGCGACTTGTTAACGTGTGCAATTCCCACTGAGTGTTTTCTCGATCGATCTGCGTTTTGTTATCATTTTGATGTAACTTTGCGGTATACTGACTGCCGTTCGAAGATTTAAACTCTAGACGATATATAAATGTCTGATATATTATAAGAGCGAGTTTTAATTAATTCAAATGCTAATTCTGTCGGATTATTATGTATATCATCAATATTATATAAACAAAGTAGTTGGAAATATTCGAGGAAAATTTACTTCATATTGTAGACAAGGTCCTACATAAGTTTGTTTTACTTGTTTTTTTCTACTTATTATAGTATTATCACTAGTATTAATTAAAACATTACTTAAATATAAATTTATCAGAGCAATAATCGAGACATTTTTTTTCTTTAAAGGCTTTCGGTCTTCACAGATAAATTATTTCAAAGATAAGTTTGAAATGATTAATTATTTAAGACATTTAATAATGTTAATGAAGATTTACTTTTGAGATGATGACGAAACCAATCTCAAGGGTTGCATCTCACAATCATTAGCGAGAGGATTTTCGCGGAGGACTGTACGCGCGTATACCCTCTCCAGAGGCATTAGACGCAGTGTATCGGCGGCCGTGCTCGTGCGCGAGTATTAGACACCATGCCCGCAGCTCATTTGCCAACTCCGGCAAATTTACCAAATTTAAATGCAAAATCGGCCGGTGCTCCGCCGGTTCGATGGAGGCGCAAGCGAGATGGTGAACGGAACGACGCGTGGGCGAGACGAAGAACGGGAAAGGCGAACAGAGGATATGAGAGACAGAAAGATAGATATAGGAACGAGGAGCGCACATACGAGCGAGCGAGAAAGGGATGGTCGGCGCGAGGGGGTGGCGGCAGCGGTACGGGGAGGAAGCGCGCGGAGGAGACGAAGAGGGAAGCGAAACGCTCGAGCGAGAACGGAATATATAGATAGATAGAGGCACGATAGTGGTGCCGAAGAGCGAGAGAGAGTGGACGGCAAGAGGAACGGAGACAGAGACCGTGGTAGGAAACTCAAATGGTCGCAATGGTGCGGTATAGTAGTCAGGCTGGTTGTCAGGCGCAGCATGCGATTGGTTCGCCGACCGTGTGTTACCTCTGTCTCTCTCGCTTTCTCTCTCCGCTTTATGTGTCTATTCTGCTATTCGTCCGTCTTTCTTTCACTGCATCGTACTCGCCGCTTCGACCTTCTCGTTTCCATCCGCGCACACCCTGCGTTTCGTTGCCATCGCGTGAGGTTACCGTGTGATTCTCGAGACGAGAATCTGACGTCTTCGACTGTCAAGCGAAAAAAAGTTTCGCGAGAAATAGGTTTTGGAAGAAGCGAAAGAAGAAGTCGAGAAGAAACGGCATTGTAAAAGAATTCGCTTCCTTTTTTTATTTAGAAAGTTTAAGTTGGAAAAATTAATAGGCTTTCTATAGTAAGACATTACCTAAGTTTTAAGTCTTAAATCGTAAGAAATTAGCCAATTATAGTCAAATGTGAGAAGAATAATCGATCATGATTGGTCAATTCCTTATACTTTAAGACTTTAAACTTAAATAATGACTTACTGTAGAAAGTCCATAATTTTTTGTCACGCCGGAGCAATTTGCGTTTATGTACACAATGCAGCGAAGTGGCTACAGAGGTGCATGTTTATTACATGTCCTCTTCATTGGGATATTAAATGAATGCGATAGATATTAATTCGATGACTGCGAAATCAATGAATACTTCTCGCCTTTTGAATCTTTCCACTCTAATAAATTAATTGGAGCTGTTTTGAGCGTGGAAGGGATAATGTGTGGCACCGCGATATTTTTCAATGATGATGAGATTAATAATTATCATTTCTCGATTATTTAAAAACAGCTGTTAAATGAGTACCTTTATCTTTCTGGTGATCTCGTAATGAATATTAATTTTACGAATTAACGAAAAATATATCTGTACTACATTTATTCTACTGCGGGGCAATTACCTGGATTTATCCTGTACATTTCGGCCGAAGTATTTCTTTTTAATCGCTGTCGGAATAAAAACTACAAAAAACTCTCTCTCTCTCTCTCTCTCTCTCTCTCTCTCTCTCTGTGTGTGTGTGTGTGTGTGTGTGTGTGTGTGTGTGTGTGTGTCTGATATGCAGTTTCTGGCAGATTGCATAGACATGTGTGTACACACACATTTTATATATATATATATATATATATATATATATAAATGTATGTGTATGTGTATACATATATGTAAACAAGCATTGCTGGTCGGCATTCAATCGTGGATTGAGAGCGGCGCGGCATGCGGCATTAATTCCGAGGAGAAGAAGATACGTTACCGGACGCGTCCGATTTCGGACGGGATCTAAATCCCCGGTGGAGAAAACCAGCCCACACTAAAATCGTCAATCAATGTCTCGCTCTCCCGCCGCGTCCCCGCCGCGTTCAAACCTTCGCGCCCGCCACCTCCTCCCCCTCCCCCTCGCTGGAGGTAGCTCGTTGATCGCTCGTCGTCGCTGGGGCACACACAGCCAAAGGGTTGCCAATTATTATTCGCGGTACACTTCGCACCGTTTTGTTGTTCATCGGCAACGCCGTTTATTATTCATCGTTCATCATATTGCGGTGCCCGTTACAACGCGCAGTTACAACATGACGACGGGCAGAATACGCCGGGCCGCGTTGTTTCGCATAGCGTTACACCGTTACGCCGACGTTACGAATGGCACAGAGGGCGAAAGCGCGTGCTCTCGTGCTTGCACGCTCGCCTGCTCGTTCACCGCGCTCCCGCGTGTGTACACGCGCGTGTGCGCGTGTCGGTACACCGCGTGTACGCTCGTCAAAATACAAAGTGAACACGAGTCCGCCATGGGGACGTTTATTGTGCACTCGTACGTTGTTTTATCGGCGTTACATTACGCGATAGTTTTCAGTACTCGTCCCCCTCCCACACTTCTTTTAATAATGCGCATTACGATAATATCCCTTTGTGATTCGAGTTAGGCGGGTGGAGGTGGCAAAAACGAATACCTCCACCGTGGTTTCGATATTTATATATGTTCGATGTCGAACTCGCGAGACGAACGAGTGTAAAATTCAACAACCATGTTGGTTCTTACTCGATGATAATCATTTTGTAATTAAGCTCGGCGTTCGAGCTATCGAATGCTGGCTGATACAGAATGCAACTTAATCCGCACCGGTACTACTAAAGATATCGACTAAAGATATCTATTGCATTTATTACATTCCGATTACGTGCGTCACTAAACAGAGAGAAGTTAATTATAAATCGGCAGATCGCGAACATTTACGCGCGCGTGAATTTTAATTAAAATGAAGAAGCGCAAATATTTGCGGAATCTACCCTCCTTTTTTTTTGCGCACGCGAGACGTTTCCACATACTAATTTTAACAAGATTAAGGGTGTCGCACGAACAAATTTCAACAAATGTCAACGTTTGCATTATTTGTTTTGAGCACAAAATATTTTTGATATGTTAATTTCGCTACTGTGCTGTGTAATGTCGAAGTACATCTGCAACATTCATATTCTGTGCACATGAGAAATGTATATGTAATCGATTCAAAGTGCTGACTAGTTTCGTATAAAAAATTAACAGTAAACCGTCGTCTACAGAGAATAAAGATAGAGAATAAAGATATGATATTATGAAAAAATTTAACGGATATCTAGAGATAGATGTATATAATGAGATACGCATAAATAAATTAAAAATATTTCGCACACGTTTCTCAAGTATCGTTCATTGCTCGAATACATTCATAATACGTGCGTATATTTCAGCTAGAAATTTGACTATATATAAAATTATTTATAATATTGATAATTTTGTTCATTTTTGTTTTTAAATTAGAGAATCCATACAATTGTTATGAAATTATTTTAATAATCATATCTATAAAATTTTGGAATCATATAACAATTTTATATTATAATTTCAAGGAATGTTATACTTACGACTAACATCGTCCACGCATTACTTTAAGTTGTAATTATATGCGCTCGTAAATGCAAAGTGCGAGTGTTATAAGGACTCGTAATTCAAAGAATGCATGACGCTCAAATTTAGAGCCAGTCCCGCCCAGTAAATTTCGGAGCGCGCGGAATAATGAGGACGAATGTCGCCAGCATAACTGAAAAGAGAACAAAATCTTGGACGACCAAACTTTGGTATTAATAGAGGAAATCCGGAATGCGTCCGACACTGAGGATATATCTCTGTACCCCTCCTTGCTCTCTCGTTCCAGTGGTGTAATTTTAAATTGCCGCGAAATTTATGGAAACCCACTTCCACACGTTCCTCTCGCGTTCTCTCTTTCGCTCTGTGATTACTCTAAGTTCATAAAATAATAAGCAACGTAAAACTTTCGCTTTTCAGGATGTCGTTCACGAAGTGCACTATGCGAAAAACGCGTTTGAAAATTTCAGGCATTATGGAATACAACAGGACATGAAATATAACACGATATGGAATACTTTGTATTCGAAAGCGTACTAAAGAGTAGTTTTTTCGCAATTTTGTGTGTAAAATTTTTAAACAACATTGTTGAATATACTACGATATAATTTCAATTATTCCTTTTCTTGCTTCCTTTTTCCCCGTATATTATTAATTCTAATAATGATAGTTATAATTATTCTCTTGCATAAATCGTAGAAAAATTACATCTTGTATACTTTAAATGTAAATTCGTCTTTACTCTTCCGATTTTTTACGCATCAGGCGACTTTAAAAAATGTCTCGAGCCGTATTTGGCAAACAAAGTAATTTAACACGAATTAACATAAATCACTCAAGTTTCGTTCGTGGTTGTTCACTCACTTGCGCGTTCGTCCGTTGGCTCGACAGTTCGCCATCCCTCAACCAACCCCGACCGCCACACATCAGTGTTACCCTCATCCGATTCGAGGCAATGACCGATTACAACGTCCTGACAGAAATTTTCAATTTTCGAACTTTCAGCCATGGGCTCTCGTACTTGTTCGAATAATTTCCAATCGACTGATTCCTTCCGCAATATCTTCGTCTTCCGTTTCGCGTCAACATTGACGAGTTTACAATTTTTTGGGCCTACGACACATTGTAAATGCTCGATCTGCCAACTGCTAATGAAGGAAATCAAGTATAATAACGAGGTCGGGCATGTGGAAGGAAAATTTACATGCTTAAATTGTTCTCTATAATGGATATATTATATAATAATTTGTAAAATATTGTCTCCTTTCTGCAACTAATATTTTTATAATAAATCCTCAAATATTCGATTTTCTTAAAGATAAACATTTTTAACGCCAAAATTGAATGATGCCATTATATATATCATTATTCCTTCTTTCAATTTTCTTTCTTTAAACTTTTGATTTTTTAAATTATTTTAATTTGTAAAGATATATTTGCTTTCTCGCAGTAATAATACAAAGAATGTATGTGATAAATAATTATTAAAAATAAAGATTTTAATATAAAAAGATTTGATGGAACTCATGGAAATATCAAGAAAAGATGAGAAAAATGAGAAAAGAGGTACTAAAGATTTGAGGTTGGCGAGGGTGCTTGCAATTTATTTTTTTACCCGCACTCACATCTCCGGGGAAAGCGACGGGCATGCGGGCGTCATTAACGCCAACCTTAACCGCTCTCCGCATGTGTCTCACGCTCTCTTCGAGCTTTATTAACCATTTGCGGCGAGCTGACCTCTCGCTGTCCAATAACTATGAGACCACCAAGTCGTTTCTTTTTATTGTCACGGATAAGACCACCTTCATTTGCAATGATGCGCGCGTACGCCGATCGGATTTACAGCACCCAAGATGCATTTCGTTCGCGATCTCGATACCGCGATAAATGTCACCACACTACCGTTCAGAGCTTTATCCACAATTTTCACGATGGTGTGAGAACGTTAGCTTATTGAGCAAGGGACCATTGTGACACTCGTTTCGTTTTTGCGCAGGTCGTTTTGTATATATATAAAACGTAATAAAACTTGAACGATTATCTTCGTAACGGCTAGATTCTGTATTTCGAAGACGGTTGAACTTCCGTAGATAATCTTGTTTCCAGGACCGGTTGGAAGAAAAGGCGATCGCGAAAAAAACGAAACAAGTTTTTCTTCCGTGGACCCCTATGAGATTTACGAGTATAGTCTGAGATGAATTATATATTCTTTCGTATGCAGATAACGCATCATTCGAGTGATGTAGAGTGCGAGGTTGCTTACACGCACGAAATACAACTTAAATTCTTCCATAAAATTTTATTGAAAACCGTAATGAATAAAGAATGTTGGAATGCGTATAATTGCAAACTATGATTTTGAAACAATATCTTTATAATACTCGTATTATTAAATATTTCATTCAGATTAAATTCAGATTAAGCATACTTGTTAACGTATATTCCTTTCGTAAATATGATTGAATAAAGAATTCAACATACGTAATTTTATGAAATAAAATAGAGTCAAATTGATGTAACATTAATGTATCATTTTTTTTTAGAAAAACATAATTGTTACAACAATTTCAAGCTGGCGATCTTTAGAGGATTAGATTTTTCTGTCTAGTATAAACGAACAATCATCTGTCGCGGAACGAGTTTTGAAATCCTGGACCACCGCGGACTCGTTTCTCTATAAAGAAATACAAGGAACGTCGTATCTCGCTTAGGGAAAGAACTTGTTTTTTCGCGAGAACGCGGTGCTGGACCGCAAGGGATGCCATTTTTCGCGGGGATGCATTATAATAGTAACTCAGCCAGCCCCCCAATGGACGAACAGACGATCTCGTTTTTTGGAAGGAACCAGATGAACCGGTGAGGACCCCACCTGGATCCGGAGGACCCCCAGCCGTTATTCAGGTTTTCACGTTTGCTACGAAGTGCCTTTGATATTTAGATCCGGCGGCGATTCACGCGATCGTAAAGATCGCGAATCACCTTTGATGTTTTTGAGCTCTCAGTGTCGTTGTAGTCGCGCTGTCAAAGAGACGAAACGCGGACAGTTTTGTTCGTTGAAAAAGAGTGTTGACTCTATATCTACGGACTTTCGGCAGACAAAAAGTTCTTCTGATCAACTGATGATGAACAAGAGATAGACTATGTGTATTGCAATCTTCCGTTTCAATTTTATGTTTCACGGGATGAGTGCAGACATTTGTGACGGGGAGTTACATTGGATAGTTTTATATTGGCGTAAGATTGGGTTTGTAGTAAAAGAATTTAGAATTGTAAAATTTTATTTGTTATGTATAATTTTATTTAACTATTACCTTGTCTAATATAATTATTTTCTATTGAAATATGAGATTATAATTGATCATAAAAATGATCGATAAAAATAACGAAATTTATCTAAATTATCTTTGATTAGAATTATTATATATTCTTTTTATTTGCGTTTATAATTATCCAATAAATCAAATACGATATATATATATATATATATATATATATATATATATATATATTTGCATGGCAAATGTTTTTTTTTAAGTTTGTACTTTTTAATTAGCTATATACCAATTTATTATATTCTAGATACAAAGTTGAATATTTTATTCAATAGATGTATTACTTTCAGTAAACATATTATTTATTTATTTATTGTCTTTAGAATAACTATTTTGTTCTTTTTTGATTTGATTTGATTCTGATAGACAACTTCAAATTGACACATCCTAGCAGCAAAAAAGGTGGAATTAGCAATACATGAATAAAGCGCTTAAAAAGAAAGGAAGATCGGCGTGCTAATAAATCGGTAAATCGCGAGTTAATTCCGTTACGTCAGGGTGATTCTGAGCGATTCGTTCGAATAAAAAAGGAGCAGGCTCGCGCGCGCAGGCCAGATGCAGGAAAAAGGAAGAAAAGTGGATGCTGCCGGCGAGAGCGGCTTTAAAGTGATCTCGACGAGTGAGAAAAAAAGAACGCATTGCGGGATGATGGAACAGTGAAATAAAAAGAGAAAAGATCGAAGAATTCGAAACCTCGAAGCAGCCTAAAGAGCTTAAATTCGAATGTTATGTCATATTATATTTCTTTTTTTTTGTTATTTATTATTATATAGAACTCTATATAGAACTTCACTGTGCCAATTGCATTTTTACATTGCATGCGGATATTTTTAACATATGTAAAACGTCCAGATGGGAATGTCTCTAAAAAATCAAAATTCTCTCTTTGCAACGTACGTAAAAAGATAGTGACTGTTCCGGAAATTAGTATACAAATTATCTCATCTGTGGTTATAAATATATCATCGGAAAAATAAATCTGTACCTTCGTTCACTTTGTGCGAATTGCGGTGGAACGATGTTTTTTTTTTTTTTTAAAAAAGCGTTGCTAATCCCGAAACTGCTGATCTGACGATCAAACAGTATCGGTTGCCGATGCTCGCACGGCGCATTTTGAAAATGTAAAAGCAAACTCAAAAGCCGGTCGGCGCTATGGCGCGAATTGCAACTAAACTAAACCGCGTTTCGTCCACCTCCCCAGTTCACCCCGTACCCTTCGTTCCCGATTCTCTCTATTGAGCCTTCATCTCTTTCTCTGTCTCTCTCTCTCTCTCTCTCTCTCTCCTGTTTCCGCAAACCTATATATACTGTGCTCTCTTTCTTTTCTCCCCCGACTTTCCCGCGGGAGAGCGGTTAAAACAAATGAGCGGGCAGTGCCGGCCTTAAATTAGCGCCAGCAGGGGTGGTTTTCACTTCTACCCTTAAATTAGGACTAAGCCTCGTGCCTCCAAGTTTCACGGTTTTGATCGGATGAGTTACCGTCGTTGAAAGTTACAGCGACGGGGATTAACGTTCGCCTTACTCGCGTTGAGAAATACCAAGCTGTTACATCGCGTCGGTGAACATTCGGAGAAAAAAAATGTGTATCTATTCTTGCGCAGTATATTGAATATTGTTCTATGCACAGTATTGCAAGGTTTTTCGTAGATTGTGAGATAATGTGAATGTCTCGAGAAAAAGCGGAAACAACATCGAGCAAAAATGCAACCATTGATTTTTACGAATATCCAGGAAAAAAGCATGAATATGAATAAGAAAAAAAAACAGAAAAATAAAATGATAAGCTGTATAATAGAAAATGACAAGAAAAACTTTATTTCTTTTGCAGGACTCTTAAAAGTCTATTTCTGTTCTTATAATATTCGCATTTTTGTTCGCTTTAATAAATCGTAAATTTAATGCAAATAAAAACACATAAAAATCATTGCTACAAGCAAGGATACCTAGAAAGGAAAGATTCATTTCGTGAACGAACGTGTCAATATCTCGAGAAATTCTGTCACGCTGCAATTCGTCGCTGTACGCCCGATTTCGCGCGGTCGCGGATCTAATTGGCTAACCTCCTCTTCCCTATTCCCTGTTGAAACGTGGCATGCCGTATCCGTAGAGGAAAGGTACCCCCTCTGACATCGAGACCAATCAACGGCGCAGTACGAACGAATGGAGACAGGAAGTCGGAAAAAGAGCGAGGGAAAGTTAGGCGAGTCAAGTGGGTGGTGGCAACGGCGGGTGCTGAAATCAGTCGCAGAACCGCGCTTGGAATGGAATCGCGTTTAATCCAATAGCGGTCCTTAATAATCGAATAAAGCTGGGTCCGAGAAATCGCATCTAAGCAGACTCCGGGATGGGTTACCTATCCCAGAAAAGAGGAGGGGGCGGAGGTGGGTGGCTTGACGAAGGTGGGTGGTCGATGCGAGAGAAGGTGGCGGTGGCATAGGAAATTCAGCCACCCTCTCCCCCTTTTCCAGGAGCTCCCTTGGTGTACGTCGCGCGACTCGGTCGCGGCCATGTTGCCAGAATTGCCACCACCTACCCCCTTTCTCCCTCTTAATATCCCACCGCCTAGTCATCTAGTCCTGCCGGGTCCGCTATGTAAATGTGAACCAACCCGACCCTCCCTCCTCGCCGACCTCCCCATATACCTCGCCCCTCTTCTATCCCTTCGGCTCACCGGGCTCGCCGCCACCCCCCGCGAACTGCCTCCAACTAGCAGCCCCTAAATCTAAGTCCGTCGGAGCGGTACACTCTGAGTAGAAAACACTATGTTCGATTCGTGGGTTCTTGATTGCAGACAGTGCTCCTTGAAATTTATCTTTTTCATGGGATAGTTTTAAAAAAGTAGAAAGTTATTTTATTTACATTTTATTTGTGTACAGGAAATTGTTCTAAATTAAACGTTTGAAAAATCTTGTAAAATTAATTAAAAAATAGTCTAATTTTTTTTTAATCGTTGGGTATGTATTTCCTATATTTTTTCAACTTTTGCTTCTTTTAACGAAATCGAAAGTGAAAGTGATACAAGAGATCTCATTTAAATATGCAGCGACAAATGCACCGGTTAACACTATTCTTACGGATTATTCGAACAATGTAAAAATTTCAAGTGATTCTATAAATCGCGGATAATTAGTATTAAATCGAGGATTATTTAAGCAAGGGAGCTTCGTACAGCGGAGTAATGAAAGCATTACGTAACTCTGGCTCCTCGTATTTGCCTTCAGGCGGTGTCCGCTGAAATTCATCGCGAGAAACGACCTCACGTGCTCTCGCCGGATAATAGAAGAACTCCTTCCGCCGCGGCCTTAATTAATTGCTTTAAAATATCCCGTTTGACTTTTCCCAAGACTCCGCCGTACTCGTACGGCGGTACGGTATATTTCCGTAACGTACGTGTACTCCTATCGTCACCATACGTAATCACCGTTCGTTTCTCATCCGGCGCTCTCTTGCTGTAATTTTGTCGAGAAGGGTTGAGTCATTACGCCCAAAGAACTAACAGGAATTCCCAGATTGCTGCGAGGTTGTGCTGCAAACCTCTAACCCTCCTCATCCTCTTTCCTCCTCGTCCTCCTCCACCTTCTCTTATCCTCCCGTTCTGGCTATCCTACCGGTATATACTACGGTCTATGGTATACGGAAGGGCGCCATTACCCCACGGGCAGCAAGTTCTAAGCGCGCTAAATAATGGCCGCTAGAAATTCAACGGGGGGTCGAAATGCCCGTATGGCGTTGTGAATACTATCACGGTTACTGTGGTCCTAAACATACGCGCGAGCTCGTGTATACGTGTGAATCCTCGCCGTTAGTGTCCACCCTCGACCTCGTCTACGTAGGAGTGAGTATTAATTTAGGCACGTAGTCCTTTCCCCGGCGAGCTAAGAAAAATGCCTGTACGTTGGGGAGCTGGCCCGTTAGAATTTAATCTCACGTCATAGGAGGGACGGCGGTGCTCATCGACGCGTGCGTGTAGACGCGGCCGAGCGTGTAGTGGTACGCGCGGTGGTGATGGTCGACGAAGGTTGGAAGAGCCCGAGAATATACATGACAGGAGGGAAAGGGGGACGTAAGAAAAATGCGCGGGGGAGTAGGAAAGACTGAGGAGATGGATGGGGAGAACTCTCTGGGGGGAGGGTAAAACATGGTAGAGGGGGAAACGTTTCAAAATCGCTTATATCCTGTTCATCGTAATTCTCGAGTAAAGGCATGTAGATATAAAGAGAGAGAAAGCAAGAGAGCGAGACAGCAAGAGAGTAAAAGAAAGAGAGAGAGAGAGAGAGAGAGAGAGAGAGAGAGAGAGAGATGAGCGTGAAGCAGAAGGGAATGAGAACATTGGATCTGAATAATGATTATAAATATATATAAATTATATATATTTATATATATATATATATATAATGATTTTATATATATATATATATCACGAATGCAAAGTTGTAAAGTTAACGGTTGTCACGTATGCTCATCGATTCTCTTCCGGTTTTTTGGACATTGCATCAGCGGGTAACTTTGCTGTCCGATACAAATATGCCAGCGGCAATAAAGCACCAATACCGCTCGAACTGTTGTTAAAATGTCGCTACTTTTTTGTAATTATATAAAAATATAATATGCCGTTTTATTTATGTTGCAATCTGCTTTGAAATTTTATTGAATGCTCGTGTGATTGGTAATATACTCCCCGCAGAAATATAATTAATCGTGTCAGCAATATTAATAGCACAACGATAAGTGATTTAATGAAGACATTTAAGTATGCTTCAGTAATAATTTTGTAAAGTTAATCGAAATCTATATTAAATGTAATGAAGCTCATTCGTTCAAACTTAATCGATATTCATCAATGAAAGAAAAGTGGCGGATATAACAAAACGTGCGGCGAAAAAGTCGCGCAGAAGAAAGGGTAAAAGAAAGTGCAAGGGGAGGAAATTCGTTGAGGTGAGCGCTGAGAAAGTTACGACGAACGCGCATTGTCCGTGCGGTCTTCGAGCGTTACACAAACACAATGAGACTAGGTTGAGCGTGGATTTAAGCGACTTGCGTGTTGGTTAGCTGGTTGTGAATCCGGGAGGACCGTCGGCGAGAAGAGAAAAGGGGGCAGGCGGTGGGGTGGCAGAGATGGGTAGGACGACGGGCGACCCGGGGGGGTAGCGGCGGCGGTGGATGGCGGTGGCGGTGGTCGGGGGTTGTCCCTTGCTAAGCCAGCGTTAAGGGTGGCTAGAGTAGGTACGTAGAGCTTACGGGACGTACCACAGGGATGAGGAACGCAGGCAAGTGAGACGGAAGGGAATGGCGAGAGCGAGAGAGTGACAATGTGGATTGGTGTGCGTGTTTGCAAGGCCCGAGAAGCACGAGTGAGGGAGGAAGAGAGCTTGAGCCGAAATGAGTCGAGAGAGAGCGAGAGAGAAAGAGAAAGAGAGAGAGAGAGAGAGAGAGAGAGATGAGGGTAAAAGCGAGAAAGAGCGAGTAGGTCCACCGTAGGAAGAGAAGGCGGTGGTGGAGAATGTAGAGAACGAAGAGGAGAGCGCGGGTAAGCATAGAGTCCGTAGGTTGGCAGTCTTACAGATCAATAAAGCTAACCACCCTCCCCCTCCCCCTTTTCCGAGGCCCACCCCCTTTCGAACCACCCACCTGACCACCTTCCGCCATCTCCTCGTTCGCCACCTCCACCTCCTCCTCTCTCGCTGCCTCAAGAACAAACCCCAATATGTCTGACAACAATGCCCACCCGATGGATTAGACGCTTCCGTTGGGTACATATATATAAACGCATGCACGTGTACATATACGTAGAGATACATACGTGTATGTATATGCACGCGCGTGTACGAGTATGTACAGTTTACCTCCTCGTCGTCGGTGTTTCGTTGTGACGGAGTCACTTACATGGATGATATCGTGGACACACGTACAAGCGAATTCTTTCTTGCCGCGATATTTTTTTCTCTTTCTCACACCCTTTTCTTCGTAGTTCATCGACGGTGTCCGTGATCTATTAAATTGTCCGAACGAGATGAATATTCATACGCGATCACCAGTAACTTGGCAAGCCTTTGCTTTCATCATCGTTAATTGACACTGATTCCTTGACGTCCCTTATCGTATACGATGCGCGCACGATGGTCGGAAATTAGATTTAAAACGATCTGACCATAACGATGTTGCGGTCATCTTCTTTTTATCCGGGTGATTGCTAGTCGACGTACCCCTATATGATTATTCTCCGGGATTTCGATCACCAGATTCGATCCCAAGAGTGACCATAAAGCGCTCGTAAAGGATTTTATTTTGCAGTAAAATACATCTAGAGACGCTGTTTATTGCGATAGTTCTCACATAATGATGTATCGCTCATAAGATTATCCATTAAAATAAAAAACGAAAGATGTTGTCATAAAAATATAAAATTAATATAATTTCATTTCTGTTTTTTAAGAAATTGTTTTTAAGCAATCGATAGAATGATTCGATCATAAGTTATATTACGAGATAGTAGAAGTTATAAAAATCTTGGTTTTGAATACTTCAACTGACCGCGTCTTTCAGTAGAAAAAGAACGCGCCGCGTGTCTACTGGAAGGTACATTCAAACAGGTGCACGACGCTCGACTTCCGACAAAAAAGCTCTCCACGAGCTTCCTGAGAAAACAAGCGAGTCGCGCGTAGGACGCGTGCTTCCGTAATACGTAAAACGTATTTGCATTCATTTCACGACTCTTTATTCGACGTTTCTTACACCAAGACAAGGCGTAACGTCAAGCAAGTTTTTTTTTAGCTGAAGGAAAGAGATTAGTTTGTTCCGCGTAAAGAACCTGCTGCTGAGAGAAAGAAAAGAGGTCTGGCTGGCCAAAGGAATCCCACTTTCCCACGTGTCGAGGGGATGGGTAATTGCACGTACAATTTTTTTTCCTCTGGCTTTCCTTCGTTCGGAATTTTTCTCGGTTTTCTCCCGACGCGCTTCGCATCTCGTAACTTCGTATATGTATATACGCGGCCACCGTCATCTCGGGATACACGTGGAGACCGCCTGGACCGCGCGTATTCGTGCCGATGGGACAATGTATACGTGAATAAACGTGTATATATGTGATCCACGCGATGGTGGGAGCCAAAGTTCACGGACTGAGATCACCAACATGTACGCATACGTACGCGACGGTCGACCCCTTTCAGAATATTTTCTCGGTTCTTTCTTGTGGACCCTCACCCTAAGCAGGACAACGTGGGGGATAGCTTGAGGTCCTGGTAAGACCCCCCACCAGCGATGCTCCTTATTGATCGTCCTCCAACTCACCTCCCCAAGAGGAGCTACATACCATGCTTGTGTGTGCTTTCTCCTTCTCCTTTATCCACGCTTAGGTCCACCCCCGCGGGTACCCTCCCGCCTTTGTAGAACCCACCTACCAAAAACCACCCTATCTCCTGTCTCTCTTCTAACCTCGACCGGCATCAGTCCGATCTCTCCCTTCCACTTTACTCGATAGTAACCCCCGGAACACAAAGAGCCAGCGTGATCCCCAGCGTCTGGGCACCACTACGGATAGTCCGGAAGCATAGTTGGACATCAGCTCCGACGACGCCAATTTACCGGCAATTTCGTTCCCGGGGAAAATTGATTGCGGTCTACAGAAATTCATAATTAGTTGGACGGGGCTGTCTGACATTCAAGCGCGGGAGCGTTCTCCAAACAGGAACTTAAGTATGATTAAACGTCGAGGTGGACGACATTTCTCCACATCCCTCCCATGTGGGAGAGAGCACAATTGCGAAAGGAACGTGACAAAACGTCACTATGCAAAATCCTTCCTTTTAAACACAGCTTTTGTTAAATAAGAGTCATGATGATATAATCTTTGATGTACATAAGACAATTAATAATATTATTCGGTCATAAGATAATGGCTTCTTATTTCTTGTATGTAAAAACTTTGTAGCATTAAAGTAAAAGCAAATTGTAAAAAGCATAGAATGTTAACGAAACAATTTTCATATAACCAGAAATCGTATAGTAATGAAAAATTTGTACCATTTTGCAATATATCTTTGTAAGTAATTCTTTTGTGGGACGATATTAAAACTCGAGGAGTTTCAGAGGAGGAAGAGATCTCAATGAAAGTATTATAGAAGGTGCATCGGGGAAGGCGGCAAAGTCGAACAGGTGCCGAGCACGTGGCCGATCGATGGCCAGGCAACGTGGTTTGCCTCCTTTTTTTCCAAGCGGGGCTTTTCCCGAAGAACCGCGCGGAGCCGTTTTTCATTCATATTTCCATGGTCGTGACCCGTTCATCGAAGGCTGCAACGCCGCGTTGCAGGAATCGATTTCGAATGGCGCATCACGCGCGGCCCTTCCTCCGCCTCTTTTCCCGCCACGGGTGTTCCCCTAGGTCGGGGTTACATTTATGTACTGACGCGTCGTATATTTATGTACTTTTTTTCGCCGCCATGCTACATTTTATCAAAATGTTCCGCTACGTGATCAAAGCGCAACCAAGAAGAATGCATTTTATACTGATACGATTGGCGAGACTGTCGCCCTCCGTATTAATTATTTCTTCCTACAAAGTTTAATTAATAAGAGAAGTTGCATCATTAAATTTTATTTAGAATGTTATTATTATTAGTGTTATTATTATTAATATTGTTATTATTATATGCAATAGCCAAATTGTATCTAATTCAGTGTAGTAGTACACGAATTTCTTTACCCTCGAGAACACAGGCTCGGAGTAGATTCAGATATTCAATAGAAAAAGGTGATTTGTGATACTGGCGGTAAACGGAGCAGATAGTTTGAGTTTTGTAATTGGATATATTTTTATAGCGGAATGAGTTACTGGACAAATTATTCCCTAAGCTGGACCGGCCGTAGGTCGGCGTTGCATTTACATCACGTTGTTTTCCTCCTTTTCTTCCAACATTTTACAGTCCGTCCACTCGAGGGACAATAAAAATTGCACAACTCGACGATATCACTCTGCACGATATAACGTAGGAATTTTGCCCAATGAAATTGTTCCGAACGAAAGAGGCATTAAACAATATGTATAATGAAAATGTTTTAGGCAAAGAGAGAGAAAGAAAAAAGAAGAGAGATAAAGCAGCTCTCTGATTATTGCGCGATTGTTGGCGTAACATTAACGAAAGGCAAATGTTAACGTTATATAACGTTTTTAAGCGAACCGCCAGGATAAATTGTTACAATCCTGATAACGATGTTGTCTATTATTTAAAAGCGCTCGATTTGTTATGGCACTGAGAACCGGATCCGAGAATGAAATAATCTATGGACGACCACATGTTGCACCGGGATTTTCTTTTCTCTGTAAACAATCCTTGCGATGCTCCGAATAATAAAATTATCCAGTATAAATATACAAAAATGGATACCGCAATATTTAAAATATCTAAAGAAATAACTGTAACATTGAAAATATGGAACTCTGTTCAATTTGTGTTTTACTATATGAATTATCGAACAGTTAGAGGTGAAATTTGAAGAGTTGCCATTAAAGACGCAGCAAAGACGTGAAGAATAAATGTTAAGAAAAGAATTAATCAGAAAGTCTTTCAAGGGTGATACATCCACGTCGTCTCACTGTTCCCGATTGCCAAGTTGGACCCAATGATCTACGAGGAACAATTTGGGGATGACGATGGTCGTTGTATAACCGTGGCAGCTCCAGTCTATCGGAGATATCCGATCAGCGCAACAGCTGATGGCTCGTGTATCTATCGACCCATCGGCTGCCATCGATATTGTAATAGTTTGCTAATAGTCCGACGATTGTTCGACCATTGACGCGACCTGTAAGCGGACACTGAGCTCGTCTCCATCAGCGACGCGGTATGAGCAAGGATGAGAGCGACGCGATGAGACAGAACGAGAGGGAGAGGAAGAGAGAGAAGGGGTGAGGAGGAGAGAGAGAGAGGGAGAGTGGAAGAACGATCGAATGCCCGCGGAAATTTTAACGCTCTATAACATGCGGTAAACTCGATTATCCGCGGCTACGAATTCCCACTTTTTGTTCTCCTTCCACGCCGGATACGTACGTTTTCCGTGTTGTACGCGCCCGTATACATGTGGCATAACGTGTGAACAGTGAATAATGCCTCTATTTGTCGAGTTCGACTTTGCTGCCGCGGCGCCGGAAGTGTCGTCCAATTTTGTTGTCAAACCGATTCCCTTTGGTTGCCAGTTTTCGCGCTAATTGCTCCATTACCACCGGCAATTTCGGCCAATATTTTCTTGACGAGTTCGAATAAAATACCGTTACGATTAGCAAGCCACTCTATCAGCTCGTCACCTATGCACCCGACACCTTTCGTTATTTCGCGCGGTTCAGATTCACCTTCCGATACGGGACAGCGTGTCGCATCACGCTTAAATGCAAATAAGATACCAAAGGTTCATAATATTAATGCACGGTGGAGGCAAGAAGCACTAATTTCATACACATTAAATGTGCATGCATTTAAATAATTTTTAAGCGGCACACTTAGTTTTTAATATTAAATGGTAGTTTTTCCAACAGGTATTTTATTTCCCGTTTTAAGTAGCGAGCGCGTTTCTCTATATATAACAAAATAATATAATAATCTTCATTAATATTAATAATCCGCCAATTTTTATGTATATTGAGTGAATTAAAGGAATTTAAGCTCGAACGCGTTCATCGACAGAATTGTAATTAAATCGATACTTTTACATGACTTAATTTCAATTTTATCAGTGAAATTTTCTTTCCGCTTCATAAGGCATCGTGTCGAGCTCCGATCTTGGGCGGGTCCCTAGTCTTTGTAAAGCGCGTGTAAACACTTTTTACCGACGCCATTAACGATGACCACTCGGTCATCATCGTAGACTCCGGAGAAAGGCGGATCATGTGTCCTCAAACAGTTACCCTTTCTTCTTTATTTCTCCCCCCGATTGGCCCTAATTATGTTTGCACTTCTGAGTACAGACTCGCTTTTTTTCTTCTAATTAGTCACACGGTTAATCATCACTTGGAACACATGTCCGGTTTAACCACGTTCATTAAGAAAAGGCAGCTGCTGACTTGATCAGTACCTATAACTTATTCATATGATAAATTTATTGATTGTGCAATCGTGCAATGCGTTGTCATTATCTATTCATTACGTTATGAAAAAGACAATGTCTGCGTTCAACAGAAAGAGCAGCTTTGCACACACAACTATTGTAAGATTTTTTAATATGATTGATTTATACATTTAGATTCAATGAGGAATAAAAGCAAAATCAATTTTACAATTCTTGCGAAATTACTTTTTCTGCTAAAGTCAATTATTTTGAAACTTGCCTCGTAACTTATATAATTAATATCTTCTATTTACTATTCGAAGCGTATACGGAGTTCGAATTTCGTTTCACGTATACAAAATAAATTTCATTATCTTTATGATGTTATTAATATATAACCGAATGATTGAAATTAAGTAAGTGAGCGCGAACGAACAAGTACTTTAATGAATATAAACAGCAACATCGTTTGAGTATGTTCGCGCTCTTTTGTTCCGAATTAGAATTTACGCGTAAAAAGTGAAAGTGTCGATTTCACTTTGAATCGCAAGTACGTTCCAGAAAAGAGGGATCTACCTCTATTTTCTATATACGCGTATGCGCAATTTGTAACGCGCGTGAACATCCATCGATGCATTCGCGTTATGGTTTTACGAGAGGCGCGCCTATTCCGCGCACGGAAAATACGACTCGCGCGGTCAGAACCGCGTGGAAGGTGATACAGTCGCGTTACAGGCGCGTTGGTGTGGAGTATGTGGATGGTGGTCGATGCACCGTAGGAGGTCGAAGCACTGAGTCCGCGATGTATGCGTGTGGCACGCGCAATGAAAAAGAGCGAATTCGAATTCGCGTTTGCGCCGCCGCAGCGGCGAGGCGACGCGCGACCGCGTCGACCAGCGGTGAAGTAACAGCTGTTTTCGTGTGTCGCGACGCGACGCAGAGGAGCGAAAAAAAAGAGGGTGGAAAGAGGGAAAGGGAACAGGATGAGGAGAGAGAAAAGCAACAATCGAAACCGTGTCGGGCAACGGCCGTGGCCCGCGTAGCAGTCCACAATAAAAATCGACGTTGTTTCAATGTCACGAATATTTCTCGCTGATCCTTTTTCATTTATTTTCGGTCACAATGTTGCGTCTTAATGGGCGACGCGAAAGCGGAACGCAAAATTATGAGAGTGAAAACATATCGTTCTACTGAAAGACGCTAATTAGAGAAAATTATGACAATCAAGGTGTGTCGTGGAAATGAAAGTAGACCTTCTTCTCTTTATAATTAGTAAAACGTCTTGATGTCCTTAGTCGACTTTTTTTCGACTTTCGTACTATATACTTGAATTTGCAAGTTATATGCAATATAATATTTTTACGAAATTATCGTGAGATAAATTTGGCTATTTGTCAGATGAAGAATTTGATTGATAATTCATTGATAAATGAATTTTTTTTCTTGACATTTTATAAATTGAAATATCATAATATTAATCTATAAAAAGATGCATATCTCTACCAATTCAAATATTTCACAGTGATTTGCGTTTGATTAGTTTATCGACTGTTTTATAATTATCTACAATAAAAAGAGAATTTTCTTTCAAAATAATAAACTTATATAATTAATTAACATATTTTTTTGTTAAAAAGAAATAGTAATTGTTTATTAACTTATTTGTATATTATATAAATCTATATTTATATAAATATATTCAAAAATAATGTCATAATCTTTGTTTAGAAAATCAATTTATTTCAAATGTTTTTTAATCAATCGTATTTAATTAATCTATGTTCTATTCTGCTTGATTTATTTAACGAAACAATACTCTATGAATTACAAGAAGAATTACAGAATAACTTTTTATGTTTTTTAAGATACAATTTGATAGAATATTTTCTTTAATATTTGACAAATATTAAATAAATTAAATGTTATTATAGTTTATATGAATTTTATATTTATATATATATATATAGATTATTTTTAAAATTCTATACGGAAGAGTTTAATAGAAACATCGAACTATTGTATATATGTTCGGTATAGATTTTATCGCACGATTAATTTGTTGCGATGATAAATTTTTTTCAACACATTCTGACTGAGTCATATTCACACTATCAATATTTTCGATCATCATATCGAGTATTTTCTTCAAGTACACACTTGATATATGTTCTTATCCTGGCATTAATTAAAAAAAAAAAATATATACATTATACATTAATTTATTTTACAATTGGAAAGATATTGGTCAACTTGTTCTTCTATTTATACTTTTATATGAATACAATACTGATTGATAACAAATTGGAAAAGCATGCCCTTCTTTATTGGGGGTATATTTGTTCAATTCGATTCCGTTACAGAGTTGTTTAAAAAAAAGAAACTGTGAAAGAATTAAGAGAAATGCGTTATCTCTGAGCATTCGCGCGGGAAGGGCTACAATTTCTTTCGCCATCAAACTGAGCATAAAGTTAATCTCGCGAATGCATGTGCGAAACTCCAGTAATAGTCGAAATATAGTGCGCGCTATCGTGACTACACACAAACAATGCAAACTCATCGGGTGGTATGGCGGGCACGTAAAAGTCGCGGAAAGTCGTTTCCCATATTTCACGCGCATTTTCCGAAAAGTACACTTTGCTGATCACGTAGACGCGATCGGGTAACTCTAGTTTCGCGCTCATGGTTGCCCTCGGGGGCTAGATCGGGCAGTAGTCGGTGGCAGGTCTCGCGGGGGTGGGTGAGAATAGGTAAGGGGGAAGGAAGGCAAGCACAAGGACCGCGGGCAAGCTGAAAGGGGGCGAGGGAGAAGTAGGTAGTTGAGCGCGGTGAGGAGGGTTGGTAGTTCCTGGGGCAAGGAGGCGAGGGTCAGTGGGACGACAGGGGGTGCCGTTAAGCCACACCCGCAAAAACAGCCCCCTGCAGCTCCAGCAGCGACCGAGCGCATCGACCGACCAGTTTCCCCACCATCAGCACCGCACACAACGCAAGCGACAAGTTCGACTCGGTTTGCAAAAGCTTCTCGAGGATAGCAGCTAGTTCACCGCGCGGCTACCCGTCGCTCGCTCTAGCTCGCCGATCCTCTTTCATGGCACTACGTGTGCTGTACATAGGTACTCCGTGATGCCGCCCTGTGTGTCCCTATCACCTACCACGGTTTACCAATAGAACCCCCCCCCCCCGTTTGCACCTGCACCCTATGTAAACGCGCACGTCTACATAGGAAGGTGCGATTTCGTAGAGTTCACTCTAAATTCTCAGAAACAGGTCGCATCGCAATGGAGATGCTCGATTTCGTCTAATGCGTCTTTTTTCAGGATTGAATATTCCCTTTAGAATGTACGACCTACCTTTTGCCTCGTACAAAATTCATTTTATGGAAGGGACGTATTTATTATCACTGGATATTTGAGAAAGCTATCGATTGATATTTATTAATGTAAAAAGATTATTATTAAAAGAACAATATAAAAGTAATTTTAGATAGCAATATATAAATATATAAATTGTGTAAAATATTTCATCCAACTGATGTACATTTACAATAGCAATTGAAACGAATATATAAAGTTATAGCTGATTTTGTAAATATTTGTATATTATCTCATGATTACTCATCTCGATTGATAACTGTTTATGATGTTTACATATTATAAAATTATTAATAAAATGCGACTTTTCTCAACACGTATTTTTTTCTATAAAGCTGTTGAAACTATTTCCTTTAAAATAAAATACAATTAAACGTAAGTACGTCGAAATAAAAATATTTGCGATTTTCTTTAAAAAAAAAGACTGATTTATATAAAAACTTTAAAATTAATTCCTGAAATATTCCATCACTTCGCCTAAGAATTTTAATATTTCGTTCTATTGTTGCGAAGGGTTGATATCCCCACTCTTTCGCTCCGTCTCTCTCGTTCTCATTTCCTCTTATCTGTCAATTTCCCCACTCTCGGAGCTCCTTCTTCGAACCCTCAGATGCCACCCCCAACATCGCCGTCGCCACTAACATCGCACGACCATCTCCACCTCCACCATTCTCTACGACTTCACCCTCCTTCGACAATATCGCGCGCATCCTTTCGCGCAGACGACGAAGAAAAGTGCGAAAAACTCGGCTTTTTGCGCGCGAAAACTTTTCAAACTACTTCACAACCACCACCCACACCAGCGCACTCGTAGAAGGGATGAAAGTTTTTAAACTGGGGATGGGGACACGTATGCTTTCAGCTTAAGGAATTCCTTACGCCCTCGACTCGCAAAACTTTCCCGACTACGACGGAAAATGGCATTTTTGCTATGCGAGATGACTTTCTGCAAATAAATAACAAAGCCGGGTGTCTACGAAATTGTCGAGTAAATCTATCTAAAGTTTTTTTTGACGTTTGAGCGAATTTAATGATTTATTTGTAATAACGCGCTTATATGCGGTAGATAATTGGCTAAAGAAAGCATGTTTTAATTGCTTCTATTTTAACATTCAACAATTAATGAACTGAAAGAAATTCACGTTCTTTTTTGTTAAAGTCATAATTATATTAAACGTATATCTGTGATTTTCATTTATATTCTACTTTTTGTTATATGAATGAAACGTTCTAAAGCATTTGATTATATTTCCTGTAAGTGACAGTATAAAACGCGATGCAAGTGTATTTCTGTGTAACATAATCGTTACGTAATTTTAAAAGGCTCAACATCCTTCGTACTCTCTAACATTTAGTCAGAGTCATGTACCTGTCCGGAATGGAAATGTCATAGCTAGGGGTAAATGTGACGCGAAAGGGCGGGTCCATAGGCGTAGTAATACGGCTAGCTAGGGAGCGCTTTAATTAAGGCAAGTAAAGGAAAGAAAAATCCTAAGGGAATTTATAGAGGTCGGCAGCCACGTTGGGCGTTAAGGGACTGAAAGGAATGGAGAACCTCGGTTGAGACAGGGTCGGTCCTGAACTCGAAGGACCGGCCCTTGGTAATTTAGACCTTCGAAACGACTCTGTGGCCCATAAAGGGCTAAATGCGAAGCGGACTTTACTGCGTTAATTTCTTTACACAATTAAAAGGACGGTCTACCAGTTTTACTATTGTTAGGTTTTGGGATTCTTTCACTGATATTAACGTAATAATACATTAAACGTTTTTAAAGTATTTAAGGGAAAAGATATTGATGTAGAATTTCGGATTTTTGATATAAGTCATTCGTAACAAATTATGACAAATTCTTATGTTTCCAAAAACATGAATATTTAATAATTTTTTTATCATATTTTAATAATTTTGCAAAATCTTCAGGATATGGTTTGCATAACATTTGATACTGAATATCCGAATAAAATGAAACGTTTACATATACTTCGAGTTACTATTTTATTTCACAATTTACTGCAAATAGAGCTTCATAAAATATAACGTTCTTTCAATTCTCGGCGCGCCGGTTTGGACATGCAGCCTTTCAGCCTTCGATCGCTATTCAGCGCGGCTCGTTCACCTTTTTACGCGAGTCAGAATCCCGAGAGAATTTTCCTCGGTGCGGCTCTATTAGTGCGCCGAATAATGATGAGTTTAAACATGGCGTCGTCGTGCTAGGGCATACATAGAAGCGGCTGCAGCGGTAGGTAGCTCACTCGGATTAACTTGGCCCGTTGATGAGGTGATTAAACGTTGATTAAATGCAGACTAAATTGCAGTCAAAAATATCGATCTATCACCTTGTCTCGAGGTGAACTCCCACCTTTGCCTTCGTCTCTCTTCAGTCCCTCTCGGACTACCTTTCAGACCCGCCGTAATCACGAATTATCTTACTCAGGTCCTAATGGAATTAGAACGATGCTTTGATATAGTCGCGTCTCCTGCTGAATAATTACAAGATTGCCGAATGCCCTTTCTCTCCATGCATAATAGAGGAAGAGAGATAACAGTGAGATAAGATTAAATTAGCTCTGTGTGTGTATGATGAACTGTTAATACGTATCTAGTTGTACGCGCTTTCAAACCGGATTGGTTATGAAATACTTCTCTCATCGATCATATGCTTTTCTTATGGAAACCGGTTCTCGCCAATTTTTACGTCGTATGTCATGAAAGTACAATCTGACCGCGCGAAATTACGAGCTCATTAATGGCGAACGCGACGACGTGGCGCTTTTCATCGGATATGCTCGCGATTTCACGTTCGTCATATACACGGTACGCCATGAATATACGTATGCGAGACATATATAAAATGCATCTATAAATCGCTCGCATACTAGTGCCCGAGTACCGCGCTTGCTTGCGATCTCGTGTTCGCGTACGAATACGGCGGTTTGCGTGGTGGTGAAACCCGACGGCGACTTTTAATCAATCCGATTATTGTCAGGAGGATTGGACCTGGCATCATTCCTTCACTCGTTCCTGTATACGCGTATTAACGTTTGACCCCGGAACTCCCCGTTGCGCCTTCCCTCTTGCCAGCTTCTGACCTCTCTTTCGCACTTGTTCAATTCACGCTCGGCGGATTCGTTCTCGCCAACCGTTCATCAATAGATCCATCATACACATATATATTTACATACGTGTATATATGTGTGTGTGTGTGTGTGTGTGTGTGTGTGTGTGTGTGTGTGTGTGTGTGTGTGTGTG
>Ga0157364_1000038_pt1 | contig 45378 bp, 64 predicted proteins | sample AttsexASBM2_FD_111476 | JGI IMG/M metagenome (GOLD analysis project Ga0157364, IMG submission 111476) | Fungus gardens microbial communities from leaf cutter ant in Ribeirão Preto, State of São Paulo, Brazil - Atta sexdens ASBM2 | ecosystem: Host-associated > Fungi > Mycelium > Unclassified ...
AAGTCGCAGCTGTCGGTAATGCCAATTGCAGATATCCGAACGGAATTACAGGCGTTGAAGGTGACTTTGTCAGAAATTGGCAACGTTAATTTAACGGCGATTGATGAATATGTGGAAGTGAAAGAACGTTTTGATTTCTTGACGCAGCAACAAGATGACCTGGTTGCGGCCCGGGATAACTTACGCCAAACGATGTCGGAAATGGATGAAGAAGTCGAAACCCGCTTCAAGGAAACGTTTGACGCTGTTGCAGAACATTTTGCTGGCATTTTCGTTAAGATGTTTGGGGGCGGTCAGGCAAAGTTAGAACTGACGGATCCGACGAATTTGCTAACAACTGGGGTTGATATTAAGGCCCAGCCACCTGGCAAAAAATTCCAACAAATGAGTTTGTTGTCGGGTGGTGAAAAGGCGTTGACAGCAATCAGCTTGCTTTTTGCTATTTTGGAGGTCCGGCCCGTACCATTTGCGGTACTTGATGAGACTGAAGCGGCGTTGGATGAAGCGAACGTTGATCGATTCTCACGTTATTTGCATGATGTGAATGATCGGACACAGTTTATTGTAATTACGCACCGTAAGGGAACAATGACAAATGCCGACGTTCTGTATGGGGTGACAATGCAAGAACCAGGTGTTTCAACGATGGTTTCAGTAAACTTGATGGCACTCGATGAGATGACATCAGAAAATTAATGGGGATAAAACAATGGGATTGTTTGATTTTTTTAAGAAAAAGCCAGCAGCGCCAAAGGTTGTTGTGGAAGTGCTTTACCCACAGACATGGGAAAATAGCGAGGCACCTGTTGAACCAACAGTTCTCGCCGCGGAAGTGTTACAACCAACACCTGGTGAGGCAGTTGAAATTCAAGTACCAAGCCATATCGCTGCCGAGGACGTTGCACCAGTTGCTGAAGTTGTTGAGACTGTAGAAACAGAAACAGAAACAGAAACAGAAACAGAAACAGAAACAGAAACAGAAACAGAAACAGCGGTAACATCAGAGACGAACTTGGATGAAGGTTTGACGAAAACACGGAAGACGTGGTCTGAACGTTGGAATGCGTTTATGGCGAACTTCCGCTCAGTTGATGAGGATTTCTTTGAAGAACTTGAAGAAACACTGATTGGTGCCGATGTTGGCGCGCAAACAGCGTTGCAATTAACGGATGAGTTGCGCAATGAAGTTAAGCTACAAAATGCGAAAAGCAAGGCTGACATTTCACGCGTCATTATTGATAAGTTGGTTGAACACTACCGTAGCCAAGGCGTTAACGAAGATGCGTCAATGCATTTTGCACCTGAGGGACCAACAGTGATTTTGTTTGTTGGGGTTAATGGGGTTGGTAAGACAACGACAATCGGTAAGATGTCAGCACGATACAAGGCTGAAGGTAAGCAGGTTGTGCTAGCGGCGGCGGACACGTTCCGTGCCGGTGCCACGCAACAATTGCAAGCCTGGGGTGAGCGCAATGGTATTCCGGTTGTGGCTGGCGCTGCTAACGCTGACCCAGCATCGGTGGTCTATGACGGTGTGAAGACGGCGATTGAAACTAACGCGGATATTCTCTTCGTCGATACGGCTGGCCGTTTGCAAAATAATGTTAATTTGATGCAAGAATTGGCGAAGATGAAGCGTATTATTACGCGTGAGCTGCCAAACGAACCGCAGGAAGTGTTGTTGGCTTTGGATGCAACTACTGGTCAGAACGCGCTCCAACAAGCACGTCTGTTTAAGGACTCGACAGATGTGACGGGAATTGTTTTGACGAAACTTGACGGAACTGCCAAGGGTGGTATTATCTTGCCAATTCGTAACGAGCTACACCTGCCAGTTAAGTGGGTTGGTTTGGGTGAACAGGTTGGTGACTTACAGCCATTTGATGCGGATGATTTCGCTAAGAGCTTGTTTGGTAGCCTATTGATTGGAGATGACAAGTAATGGAATTAGAGAAAAACACGCGCTTGAATGCCTTGTTTGATTTCTATCAACCGTTACTGACGTCAAAGCAAAATGATTACTTGCAATTGTACTACGCGGATGATTACTCACTTGGCGAAATTGCCGAAGAATTTGAGGTATCACGCCAAGCCGTGTATGATAATTTAAAGCGTAGTACCCAGTTATTGGAAGATTACGAAGCAAAGCTCCACTTGTTTGCAGATTATTTGCAACGACAAAGTGTGGCCGCACAATTAAATGATTATATTCAAGAAAAGTATCCCAATGACGCTGAGCTAACGCGATTAGCTGAACGTCTGGTGACATTAGAAGAGGAGTAAAGCATGGCCTTTGAAGGTTTGACTGAGCGATTGCAAAACGCATTGAGCGGGTTGCGTCGTAAGGGGAAGGTGACAGATGCGGACTTACGCGAGACGATGCGTGAGATTCGTTTGGCATTGTTGGAAGCCGACGTTAACTTTACGGTTGTTAAGGACTTTGTCCGTAACGTTCGTGAAAAGGCGGCTGGTGCCAAGGTGTTGGAAGGATTGAATCCTGCCCAACAAATCGTCTCAATCGTTAACGATGAATTGACGGCGATGATGGGTGAGTCAGAGGTGCCATTGAACGTTTCTGACAAGATTCCAACGGTTATCATGATGGTTGGTTTGCAAGGTGCTGGTAAGACGACGACGGCTGGTAAGCTGGCCTTGAAGTTGAAGTCTGAGCAGAACGCCCGACCATTGATGATTGCGGCCGACATTTATCGTCCAGCGGCCATTGATCAGTTGAAGACATTGGGTGAGCAAATTGATGTGCCGGTCTTTGAGATGGGGACTGATGCAGACCCACGTGATATTGTTCGCCAAGGGTTAGCTAAGGCAGCGGAATTGAAGTCAGACTATGTCTTCATTGACGCGGCTGGTCGTCTACAAATTGACGAAGCCTTAATGCAAGAATTGGCTGATGTTAAGGAAATTGCACAACCAGATGAAATCCTACTGGTTGTCGATGCCATGACTGGACAAAACGCTGTTGAAACGGCTGAAGGCTTTAACGAGCGGTTAGACGTTACCGGTGTCGTCCTGACTAAGTTGGATGGTGATACCCGTGGTGGAGCAGCTTTGTCAATTCGTGCTGTAACGGGTAAGCCAATTAAGTTCGTCGGACAAGGTGAAAAGATGACGGATTTGGATATTTTCTATCCAGACCGTATGGCTAGCCGTATCTTGGGTATGGGTGACTTGCTAACGTTGATTGAGAAGGCCCAAAAGGACTTTGATGAGAAGCAAGCTGCTGAGACGATGGAAAAGATGAAGTCAAACACATTTGACTTCAATGACTTCATTGATCAAATGGACCAAGTACAAAATATGGGCCCAATTGAAGATTTATTGAAGATGATTCCGGGGATGGCAAATAATCCAGCCTTGGCTAACGTTAAGGTTGATCCAAAGGATATGGCCCATTTGAAGGCCATTGTGATGTCAATGACACCAGCCGAACGTGAAAATCCAGATTTGCTGAATCCGTCACGCCGTCGCCGTTTGGCAGCGGGTGCCGGACGTCCAATTGTCGAAGTTAACCGCATGATCAAGCAATTCAACGAGATGAAGAAGATGATGAGCGGGATGATGAATGGTAACATGGGCGGTATGGAGCAAATGATGAATGCGATGGGTGGTGGCAACATGCCCGGTATGCCTGGTGGCTTCCCTGGAATGGGCGGCGGTATTAAAGGCAAGATGGCTAACATGGCGATGAAGCAAATGGCTCGCAAGATTCAAAAAAACAAGAAGAAGCGTCGTTAAAATTATGGGTCGTTATTTACTAGATGATAAGACAAAGGCTATGAACGTTAAGTACCAGTCAGAAAAGAAAGGTGCTGTGTCAAAGGCCGATAAAGTTGCAATGCTCCGTGAACAAATGTTAGCGAAGCGTAAGCAAAAATAAGCTTAAAAGCGTCATTCGATTGTGAATGGCGTTTTTAATTTACAGATTTTTAACAAATTCCTCAAGTTAACCCGCCATAATATAACCATCGATCACCTGCTAGCATCGAAACAAGCCTGTGCACGGGGGCGTTTCACTTGTTGTGATCACAATATGCAAAGAGCCTGAATAGTCGCGACGGTGACTTGTTCGGGCTCTTTGTCCATAAGAGGAACTCATTTGCTGTTGGAAAACTTTGGTACGAACAGTGAGTGAGTTCTTTTTTCTGTAAGCGTTTTCAAAACTTCATATATTCTTGACGTGACCTTAACTTTTGTTTAAAGTAATATTCGATAACTTGTTGTAAACTAAATGTAACAATAAGAAAAGGACACATTTAAGGAGGATATGACGTATGGAATCACGAGTAACGAGAATGAAGCGAACACGCATCACGGCAAAGTTGTTGGTATTGGTTTTTGGGTTGCTTTTGTTAGCAGGTTTAGTTACGGCGTTGGAGACGACAGCTAACGCCGAACAGTCGCTCGCGCAACGGGATACGCATATCGTCACGACTGTGTCGACGACGAAGGTTACTGCGGAACCAGTTGTAGCTGAGTAAGATGGAGGTAGGCGCTTAATGAGACAACGACATAAGCGGATACTGACGTTTACCGGTTTTGGTTTTATTATTGGTTTATTAGGTGTGGCACTGACGATGCAAGTTTGGACACATCAGCGTCAAGTTGAAGATGCGGCGGTGGCCCGTTCGTTATCGGTTGCCAAAGAAATTTCAGCATCACGTACAGCATCTGAACAGGCTCGCCAGCACGCCAAAAATCAAACGACGCAATCAGCTACGATGAGTCAAGTCAGTAAGATGACGGCTGATCCGGCTATTACCCATTTAACGGTTGAAGAGCGTATGGCTTTGATTATGTTAGCGAGTGATATCGAACTACCAATCGGTCAAACTCTGATTATAAGGGGGCAGGGAAATGGTGATACCGATGTTATGATTGCAGCCACGGATGAGGTGTTAGCAGTCGTGTCCATTATTTCCGGTTACGATCGATTGGTTTATAATCCAATCACAAAAGAAACGACTAAAGTCAATGTTGGTCAAGCTTACCAAAACTTACATCAGACGGTGGCCTATAAACAACTATGTGAACAAATTAAACTAACTTAGCAAAACCAGAATTCGTCATTCTGGTTTTGTTTTTGTTAGGAATGCGCTAAAATATAAACTTATGTGAGCGATAATATACCAAAACCCCGCTAAAAACGTTGCATTTGAATAATTTTCAACGTGTAAAGGAAAAACACTTTACAGGCAGTTGGTTATTTGGTATATTATTACTTGTAGAAAAACAACTGGAGGAAAATAAACATGGCTGTTAAGATTCGTTTGAAGCGCATGGGTTCAAAGAAGCGCCCATTCTACCGTGTGGTAGTTGCTGACTCACGTTCACCACGTGATGGTCGATTCATCGAAACTGTTGGTACGTACAACCCATTGGTTGAGCCTGCCGAAGTTAAGTTGAACGAAGAATTGGTATTGTCATGGTTGAACAACGGTGCTCAACCATCAGATACTGTAAAGAACTTGTTGTCTAACGCAGGCATCATGAAGAAGTTCCACGAAGCTAAGTTCTCAAAGTAATTTGAGACTTGCTACATAGGCATTTATAAGGGTTTTGGTCACATTTGGTCACCCGAGCAATTATTCATTGTCTAGGACTTTAAGAGTTAGCTCATCTTGAGCTAACTCTTTTTCTTTTAGCATGTGTGCATAAATCTGAAGAGTGACGCTCACATTTGCGTGACCAACGCGCTTACTGACGTAATCAATATCAACGCCGTTGTGGAGTAGGTATGATACGTGTGAGTGGCGCAATCCGTGAAAGTGGATAGGTTGAATGTCCGCTTCACGTACCAAATCCTGCATTTCTAGGCTGACACGAGCTGTATTCATTTTATTTTCAATTAGGTTGTCTTGACCGGTCGTCTTAAAAAAGTCGCTCAAAACAGCTGACAATCGCTTAGAGATAGCAATCGTACGAACTGATGACTTAGTCTTTGGTTCAGTGACCTTGCGTGTAGATGATGAGTAGGCCTTGTTGATCGTCAGATGATTATCTGTGATGTCCGCCTTGGTTAGAGCTTGAACTTCACCAAGACGTGCACCGGTTTCTAATGCGACAAGCGCCATGATGTAGAATGGGCGAGTTTGCATATCATCTGTCTTTGAATACAAAAAGTCTTGCAACTTGGTGAAGTCTGAAGCGTTCAAAAAGTTGTCTCCTTTATCTACTACTTGACCAGCTGGTTGTAGACGAGTGAAGATGTCACGCTTGATTATTCCGTCAAGGTAAGCATCACGTAATGATGTCTTAATCAAAGTTAGGATGTCACGAGCGTACTTCTTAGAATGAGTTTCACCAAATGTGTTTAGCTCCTTCTGTAGACTCAAGGTCGTCAACTTCTCCATGATCATACCTGCGAATACCTTATCGATTAGGTTGGCAGCAGTTGTGTATCGAGTATATGTTGATGCACGGACGGTTCCTTGCTTGGTCGTCTCAATCCAGTTTCTGAAGTAGGCTGGAAAAGTGAGTTTACCGGCGTTCACATCAGCGCCGTCGATGATTTGCGTTTCAAGCTTAGTAGCCCATTCTGTGGCTTCACGCTTTGTTTCGAATGTCTTACTTGGTTGTTGACGTTCACCCTTGGCATCAACATAAGATGCACGAGCGCGCCACTTATTGCCACGTTTAGTTATACTTGCCATAATTCGATTAAACCTAACCTTTACATAAAAAATTTAGGCAGTTTAAAGACATACCCAGGTCTGGTACAATTAAATACGTAAATAGGGCAGTAATGTTCTGTTTTGGTTGATACGCACACTTCTAGCTTGGCGGCGGGGGTGTGCGTATTTTTTGTTGCAATAATATATTTCTATCTATACTCAATCTAATTGAGGTGTTTAAAAATGAAATTTGGTATGCGAAAGCCCAGTCCAATGCGTTCTATTAAAGCTAGAACAACCGGTAAGGTAAAACGAGCAGTTAAGAAGGCGATTATTCCAGGTTATGGTCAAAAGGGTATGGGCTGGTTAACAAACCCTAAGAAGGCTGCGTACAACAAAGTCTATAAAAAGACCATGTTTAGTATTTTCGATCTATGTTAAATAACGTACGAGCACTGTGCCAAATTGGCATGGTGCTTTTTAATGGTTTGGAATGATATAATTTAAGTATTCCATATAAGAATAGAGAGGGCTAATAGTCATGAATGAAAAAATTGAAAAATTTGTAAACAGCTTAACCTATTACGAACAAATAAATCTATTAATGAGCTACTATATGTCAAATGATGCGAAGCTCACTCGTATTGAAGCTTATGAACAGGCTATCGTTCATTGGGGAGATGACAATTCAGTACAAAAAAGCATTGAAACAATGATCGCTCTGGGACCGACTAGTCGTTAGATTCTGAGCCTTGTTCTATTTTGACAACCGTATCTCCTATTCTAATAGCATCGTCAGTATTACTAGAAGAACCACTAACTTGCGTTAAGTCGACGTTTAGTCGAACTCGTTCTGTTTTATAGAAATCTCTCATTGGTTGCAGAAATGGGGATACAAACCTACTTAACGATGACGCGATACTCATTTTTTCAAAAACACGTTTAACCTCTATTGTTCCCTTTGATGTTTCCAGGCTACCTAGTGATTCATTAGTAATTGGGTCTATGATTTCATCGATAGAATGACCGACTATTTTAAATTTATCTCCTACAACAGTATCTCCAATACCGGCATTAATAATAAATTCAGAATCATTGATTATTTTTACTATATGAAATTGCTTTAGTTCCATTTATAATCTCCTTGTTATTGGTGAATTTTGTTATGAATTCTTCTATATGTTTGTTAGTCCATGATGCATGCAAAAGTGATGATGATAGTAATTTATAGCTTGCGTCTAACATATTGTTTTCATTTTTCAAATCCTCATTCATGACGATCAGTGTATCACGATTGGTTTTCACACTTTTGATTTCAGAATTTAAATCTGAATTGGCTTTTTCTAATTCTTGGTTTTGAGCCTTGAGATTGTCCATTTTTTTGATAATAGAATTTAATTCATCTGTTTTTGCATCATAATCGGAAGTTAGTTTATAGATACGTCTTTTTTGGTGAAAATAAGTTCTAATCAACCATAACAACCAGGAGCCTGCATAAAATAGTATATATACTCCAATAGCTGCACTGATGGTGAGAAAACCATTCTTTGTAGAAAAGCCTGTAGTAAAAATACTAATAATCATCGGCAAAGTTGGAATTGACCATGACGGTTTTTTGGGAAGTTTAACTTCGATATTTAGCACCCACTTTCTAGTCACCTTCACGGGTGGCTTTTTTATTCTGCCAATAACTTAGCTTTTTGAGCATCAAATTCTTCTTGCGTTAATACACCTTGATCAAGTAATGCTTTGAACTTTGCAATTTCATCAGCTGCACTAATATTTTGCGACTTATTGCTGGAGTTTTGATTGTTAAATTCATCGATTGAGACATGTAAAGCAGATTCAAATAACTCATATTGCTCTTGTACGGGTTTCTGTTGAATGGGACCATAGCCGAAGTTTTTACTTGTAATAGTAACAACTGACTTCTCATCGTCCCCATTTAATTCATAGGAGACCTTAGCTTTCCATTGAAAAGCTATTTCACTAGCAGACCGATTATTTGCCAAAGCTTTGTATTTCAACATGGTTTTATCAATAATTTTCTTTGCTGTATCCAAATCAAATGGCAATTCTTCTTTTTTAACAATTTTAGACATCGTATAATCCCTTCCAAAGCTTTTAACGTCGTTCATATCTGGACGTATGTATGGCACCTGAACGGGTGGCTTTTTATTCTGTTGCATCTGACCAACCAGTGTTATCGTCACTTGGTTGAGTACCTTCGTTAGCATTTTCTTGTACGTCACCGCTGTTTTGAACATCTTGGTATGCTTGAACGGGGTCTTGTCCTTGGTCATACATGTACTCATCTTGAATTTCACCAGAAGTTTGCATGGTATTAGGTGTAGCGGCTAATGCATCTTTAACTGACATACCTTTATTTTGTACTAGCCAGCCAGCAGGTGTAGTACCGTATTTGTTGATAAATGCGTGAAGATCCGTGTTAGGATCACCATTATCATAGGGGACATTTGAACCATCATTTTGTGAGTCAGCAGTTACTTGTGTATCTGTTGTATCAGTTTGTGCTGGTTGTTGGTTAGTTTGTGTATCAGTATTGCCAGTGGGTAAATCAGATGATTCAATAACAGATCTAACAGCGGAATCCGACGAATTAGCAGGGGAAGTGCTTGCTTGTGGTTCAACACTACTTGATGATGTTTTATTACTGGTTGATGATTGTTTAGTTGAAGCAGATTTTTCAGTGCTGTGGTGCTTGATTTTCGCGCTAGAAGTTTCCTTCTGCTGGCCATGATGAGATGCTACCAAAGCACCACCAGTCGCAAGTGCTGCGATCGCAAGCACAGCTACAACATACTTGCCATATTTCATTGAACCAATACTCCTTAAGCTTTTAACGTGATTCCTATCTGCACGTATGTATGCCACCTTAACGGGTGGCTTTTTTTATGTATCCCGCCAAAGGGCGGGTAATAATATTAATTATTTAGATTAAATGACATGTCATAATCGTGATTTGAGTTATCGTCGTCATAATCATCTGTGTCATAAAAAGAATCAAATTTAAAGCGCAAATTATTAATAGAATTAGCAGCGGCTAAGTCGCTAACTGGAATCGTAATGTCTCCAGTCTTTGTTGCACCGGAAGATATATCACCATCCCAAGATTCAGTTGAATCAGCTTCATGTTGTTCCCCGTTATCTAGAACTAGTGTTCCTTGCGTTGGGAACATTTTTACATCTCTACTTGGGGATAGCGATACATTCAGACGAACAAAACCATTTACGTTGAACTTTCCATCATTAGCAGAATCGTATGTATATGCTTTAGCAAGTTTATATACTGTCACAGAGTTAACTTTCACATTAGCGGCAGACCAAGTGTTGTCAGTGTAGTTAACAGTGTAAGTTTTTGAATCTTTTACATCATAGTCATCGTAGTTTACTTCGATGGTATTTTTATCAGTATCACTAGATAAAGAAGATGAACTCTTAATTGATGATGCGGTTGAAGTGGCTGTTTTTACCGTATCCACGGCATGTGAATAGAGTGATTGCGTAATCAAAACAATCGCAAATGCAACTACTGAAAAGATAGTGCCTAATAATGCCAAAAGCTTTTTTTGTTTGCGGTTAACTAATAGGGCAACTATACCCAACACAAACCCAATAACAGCAATAATTGCTCCCAAGGTATTTACAATAGGTACCCAAGATAAAATCAATGCAAAAGCACCTAGAACTATTGCAATGATGCCCAAAACCTTTTTCTCTGGTTGCTTGTCCATGAGAAAATACTCCTTATATAGCTTTTAACGTGATTCCTATCTGCACGTATGTATGCCACCTTAACGGGTGGCTTTTTATGTATCCCGCTGGGCGGGTAGGTACGCATACTCACAATTAGATAATCGCAGTGATAAAAGCTGCGAATCCAAATAAAATACCGGGCACATTTGCAATTACGATTGGCATGTCACGGGTATGACCGTCCGTCCCAAACAATCCGTGAATAGTCCATAAGATACAATTTAACATAGCTACAAAGGGCTGTATTGGATCACCTGCGTGACCTGATAGATTATCCACGATTTGTGGGATATATGAAACGTACATCAGTACAGACATCACACTAGCGATGCGAGCAATAAGAAGTAGTGATTTTTTATCTTCCATGTTATATTTTCTCCTTAATTTTATCTTCTAAGTAGTTGTGTCGTTGTACTGTGCTATAAAAAAGGTAACCCTTAAGGGTTACCGTACAGGGTTGGCGTAGGTGTGCCCTAGTCGCTTTCGATAACTTAATGCTACAAATATGGCGTCTTTTATGTAAGGTAAAATTATTTAGGTAGATTATCCACCGCGTATTGAGCCTCTTCGGGTGTAAATTTATCGCCAGCCTGCGAGATTAGTTGATCATAGATGGCATCTGGGGACATCGCCATCGTCTTTTGATATGTTTTAGCAGACTCCAGAGCATTGTTATTATAATCTGCCTTTAGATTATCTACGGCATACTGCGCATCTTCTGGAGAGAATTTATCTCCAGCTTGTGCGGTTAGTTGGTCATAGATAGCAGTTTTTGACATGTGCATCATTCTTGAGTAAGTTTCTGCACTACGCAAAGCATTTTTTTGATTTTGTGTCGTTGTATCTTGCTGGCTGCTTGATGAAGCACTAGATGATGAAGAGCTATATACAGAAGAGCTATCAGCACTCTTAGAAGCAGTCGTGCTACTTGTATTGGTACTTGAGCTACCGCCAGCACCTGCAATACAAATCAAAACAACAACTAGCAACCAAAACCATACCTTTTCATAAAAGGGTTTCTTTGTCTTTTCCATGAAATATACTCCTTAGCTTTTAACGTGAATCCTATCTGCACTTAGGTATGCCACCTTAACGGGTGGCTTTTTAATCATATATTGCATCTTTAACGAGCGGCTCAAACCAGCTTGGCAAATTGAACTCATTCATAAAGTCTACCCAATTACGAAATTCATTCGGTGTATCGCCATAAAATAACTTAGCTACGATGCGAACAGCACGTTCATTGGTTATACGTTCTTCTTTGTTCTTTATATAAGGTGAGAACGTATAAAGGTACGAAGGGTTTGAGAAATTAATGTGTGTAATCTCATGAGCTAGTCTGATAACTAAGCTGATGTTAGATTTGTAGTTATGGTTGATGTTAATGATGCGTTGTTTGCAGAATGCGACATCAGGATCATTTTCATCACCAACAACTTCCGTTATTGTTATATCAGATTGTCTAGCCATATATAGTAGCTGTGAAAACAACTCTTCGTGCATAAACTAATCATTCCCCTTCATGGTGTTCAGCATAGCCAGAAGGGCTTTTTTGTATTCATCAGAAAGCGGTTGTCCATCGAACATAGCCATACCTTCTTCGGAAAGTACTTTGTCTAGGTCGACCGGATCGTTATCGTCCTTCTTATTACTGTGCATCTCATCAGTGTTACCTAATAGGTAGTCTACTGATACGCCGAGGACGTCGGCCACGGCTTGCAAATTATTGTGACTAGGCTCTTTGGTTTTCCAAGAATATATGGTGTTCTTACCCAGATGAGCCATTTCATTAACCTTAGTAAGGTTATATCCTCTGAGTTTAGAAACTTCTTTTATTCGTTCCAATACTGTCATATCAAGGGTTTCTCCTGAATATGATGAATAAAAATTAGTCTTAGTCTAAATGAATACTTGCAATATTTTAGACTTAGGCTTATATTTAATTCATCAAGTAATTGAGCAACAAAAAACAGACCTAAAATAATCAATGCTTTGGCGAGCGAATGTTGATATACAGGCGTTTGTTGTGCTTTTTAGTATGCCTTTATATTAGACCTGGTCTAAAAATAAGTCAACTACTTGGTTAACTAATCAACAAACAAGAAAGGAGATTAATGATGACTGAATTGGAGATTGCGGCTAAGAACGTCAAGGATAAGTTTGATATGGCACGTATCAAGACCGGCATTCAATATAAGGAAGTAGCTGAAATGCTAAGTGTGTCAACACAGCAATTATCGCGAGCATTGACTGGAACACGTCCACGCGATATTCAAATTCAAAAGGCGGCGGCACGTATTTACGGTATTGAAATTTAAGGAGAAATAAACATGACAAACGAAGTACAAGTATTTAACGGCTTGAAGATTAAGGAAGTAAACGGACAAGCAATGTTCGATGCAGAGAGTGCAGCAATCGGTTTGGGTATTGTTGAGTCTAATGGCAAGTATGTTCGTTGGCAACGGGTTAATAAGTATCTTGGCGAAAATTCTCCACTTGTGGAGAAAGGTGATTTCATCACTGAACCGCAATTCTATAAGTTGGCTATCAAGGCTAACAACGAGACAGCTGAACGTTTCCAAGATTGGGTAACAACTGAAGTTTTGCCAAGTATTCGCAAGACAGGCGGTTATCAAGCAAAGCCAATGACACCAATGGAATTGCTAGAAACGCAATTCGAAGCGTTGAAGGAAGTCAGTGCCGACCAGAAAGAGTTGCGTGGTGAGTTTGCCGAACTAAAGGAACAGTTTGGACTGCCTAATGATTTGCGTAAGCGATTTACAAAGGCACGCAACAAGCGAGTTGTTGAAGTGATGGGTGGGTACTACGGAACAGCCTACAACACTAAGAAGTTGCGCAACGCAGTATACCGGCAACTTGGGAACGTCATCAAAGACCGTTTTGTTATTAGTGAGTTCGCCAGCTTGCCAATGTCGAAGTTCGATGAAGCAATGAGTTTGACGCAAAACTGGCAACCAGACGAAGTGTTGACGTTTGCAATCAACGGAGCCAATGAACAAGCACTATTGGAGGTTTAATCATGGCGGGAATTTTCAAGTTAACCGATGACGATAAGCAGAAGTTGAAGGATTACGGGTCAGACAACTGGCCACCAATTCTAAGCAGTCACGATGTTGAACTGTATTTTCGAATGCAGTGGGGAACAATCACCAAGACTTATGGTAAGCGTCTAGACTGGCCTGCCTTCAAAGCTGGTGACCGGTGGCAAGTACCATACGCTGACTTGAAGGGGTTTATCTCTGCATATGCATCAGGTCGTATGTACGAAGGACTCAGTGACGTTGTATACGGTGAGGTAGATAAATGATGGATCAAACAACATTGGCAGTATTTTTCGGACTAATGATTATGGGCATGGCACTGTTTTCTCTCGTTGGGGTGATTGCTTACTACTCATTTATTGGGTTGAAGTACGTCTGGTTAAAGCGATTGGGCCCTGCGGTTTACTACCTGATTACAGGCGATGCTAAGTCTTTGCCTAATAGAAAGGCGGTTATATGAAAGTCGGAGAATTTGTAAATTTGCAACAGGTTTTCACTTATAACAAGGTGCATAACGTTGAAGCTCGTTCATTACCAACTGGTGGTGTTCAACTGGGTATTCACGTTAAGAACCACATTGAGTGGGCAACAACACGAGAAGATGTGTTCGACATCTTGGATAAATTGGAAGGCGGTGATTCATGAATAGGCTGAAGGAAATTCGATTAGAGCGAGGATATACCCAAACTCATGTTAGTGATTCTATCGGAGTTGGTCAGAATGTTTTATCGCAATATGAAACAGGTGTAAGGCACCCAAGTCGATTAGCTTGGTACGCATTAAGTGTGTTCTACCGCGTCAACCAAGCATGGCTAGAAGGACTTGAAGATGAAAAAACGCCTAACGGCGGGCACCGTTAAGCGTTGGAAGGAGTAAATCTAACTTAGTCAATTTACTCCTCCAGAATACCACAAGGAGGTATGCAATGAAAAATGAATTGCGATTAGAAGCGCAAAAACGTATGAATCTAGCCTTCAAGGCGGAACAACGTGATAACAATGACGGAACTGTTTCGGAGTTTGAAACGGGCGTTGCTGATGTTTTGAATTGGGTGGCTGACCATGTTTGAGGAACGAATTGATCCACCTGATGACCCAGAAGATAACGAAGAAGCATTTAACAACTACATTGATGAATACGAGGACACAGACTTATGAATGAATTGGTAGTGAATCCAGCGAAGGTTACTCCAGCAATTGTTGAAGTGCCTGGAGTTGATGAATTGGAACAATACGTTGATGGCATGTTGGCAACGTATAAGAAGACGCCGGTGTCAGCAGAAACTTTGGCACAGGCAAAACAAGCACGAACGGATTTAAACAAGGCATATAAGGGACTTGGCGAAACGCGACGCAATATTGCCGATAAAGTAGCCGGTAATTGGCCGGACACAGAAAAGCGCTTGAAAGAAATTGAGAAGAAAATTCAGAGCGTTTCAGATGGCACCTTGAAGCCACAGATTGATGAAGTTGTCGAAGCAGAGAAGCAAGACCGAAAAACGTTGATTCTTATTGAGATTGAAAAAATTGCAACTGAATACAACTTGCCTGCTGAAAAAATTCAATTTGACGATAAATGGCTCAATAAGACTGCGAAATGGGCAGAGACGGAGCAAGCTGTACGGTCTCAATTTGAAAATATCAAGAACGCAGTTCAAGTTCGTGAACTTCAAACGTCAGCTGTCGAAGCATATGCAGCTGAATTGCAAATGGATCCTGCCGGATTAGCTGGGTATGTGGGACAACTTGATTATAAGGATCTAGATGAAGTCAAGGCATCAATGAAGAAAGATGTGAGGCTTGCAAAGGCGCGATTTGCAGCCGAACGAGCTCGTGCACAAGCTGATTTTGATGCTAAGGCAAAGCGCGCAGAGCAAGCCACAAAAATTGGAAACAAGTTAGTAGATCAAGAGACCGGTGAAATTATTGAAGAACCGGAAGCGCTAAAGCGAACGTATATCATTCAACTTTCAGACATTACAGACCAACAATTTGCATATGTAGAACAGTTTATTCACAACAAATTCGATAAGGGATTTGAGGCAAGTGGTGTCACTTATAAGTCAGCCGTACAACGATAGGAGAAAAAATATGGATTTTGCAGAACGTATGCGTAAGAATGAACGAATTTCAACAAACAATTCGGTGTTGCCACCATTCCCAGGAATGTTTCTAGCGTTTAATGCCAGCGAGGGAAAGTTTTCAATCATGGAACCTGGCGCTGATTTTTCTGAAGCAAATGATATTAAGTCAATTACCATCTTGCCTCACTTTATGATGAATCGTGTGAAGTGGACACGTGGAACAGATGAAAAGGCACTCTCAAATTATGTCGTGACTGATACTGAAGAACGGCAACTCTATGTAATCACAATTGATGGTGAAACATATACTGCTGAAACAATGATGGAGCTTAAGCAACAAATCGTGTTGGGCCAAAACGAGCAATTAAAGCAGGAAGAGATTTACGTTGGATATGCAACAGCGTTGGATGACGTTCCACAAAAAAAGCCGTTAGTTGTTTGGTATGTATCCCGTGGAGTTAATGCGTATGTACTTAATGACGCTATTGATGGTGATTTGACCGGCCGCTCAATTATCAAACTTGAGAACAAGGGGACAACTCGAAAAAACAACAGTGGAAGCATTAATAAAGTTTTGGATTTCAAGGTTGATGAAATTGCTGAGGACAAAGTTGAAGGAATGTTGAAATGGGTATCCCAGGACAGTTCGGACAAAATTGTCGAAGCTTACCGTGACGACATGATTAATGCTGCGATGACAACATCTAATCCAGCACCGACGGTACTCGGAACTCAGCAAAATAGCGAAGATGACGTTCCGGATGTACCACCTTTTAATGGTACGCCGGCATTAGATCCATTTGGACAACCAATTAATGAGGTGGGCATTTCAGATGATGAATTGCCTTTCTAAAAAGAGGTAAATCATGAATTTTATCGGCAAGATAACCGAAATAAACGGGCGGTATGTCACTGTCAAGGTAGATGACTTGTTATCTTTAGGGCTAATAAACTCGGTAAACGATGATGAGAATCCTGAAGTTGATGTGACAGTTGTAGACAAACGCCTAATAAGCCCAGTGCAGAGGCGTAAAACATATGCCATTTTGAGAGATATGTCTGATTTCTTCGGTTATACGCTAGATGAAATGAAAAATGTGATGAAGGGGTTGTTTTACGAAACGATGGATGCACATGAATTCAGTTTAGGAAACACTGATATTACTACTGCAAGGACATTTATTTCTTTCCTGTTGGAATTTGCGTTGAAATACCACATTCCAATGCGGAAACCTGCACTGGAATATCAAGATGATTTGGACGTTTACATGTATCAATCGCTTAAAAACAGAAGTTGTGTAATTTGCGGATTGGCAGCAGATGTTCACCACGTTGACACGGTTGGAATGGGTAATGACCGAAGGACAGTTGATCATCGAGAAAAACATTTAATTGCATTATGCCGAGCACACCACAACGAAGCACACAACGTTGGGTGGCCAGTTTTTGCACAGAAATATCACGTTAAGGGTATCAAGCTAGACCCTGAAACATTGCAACGCCTTGGAATTATGACGTTCAAGCGAATGGAGGAAATAGATGGCACAACGACGAATGTTCAGTAAGAAAGTTACGGACACGGATATGTTCTTAGATATGCCACTGTCAACACAAGCATTGTACTTCCACTTGAATATGCATGCAGATGATGACGGGTTTGTAGGGAACATCAACACAATTAAGCGAATGATTGGCGCATCAACTGACGATGAGAAGTTGTTAATTGCAAAACAATTTCTTATTCCATTCGAAGCGAGTGGAGTGGTTGTCATCAAAGATTGGCGACTGCATAACTACATTCGTAAGGATACCTACAACCCAACAATATATGGGGAAGATAAGAAAAAGTTGTCTGTATCCGAGAATGGATCATACTCCGTTGACGCCCCGTCGACGGAAAGTCCACGTCTCGTCAACTGACCGGCGACACAGGTTAGGTAAGGATAGGTTAGGTAAGGATAGATTAGGCTAGTATGGCCCGCCGAGCATCCGGAATCATAGTATACAGGAAAAAAGGATGCGACCGGCCGACGTTGTAAGGAGCACTTTGAATGAATATCAAGGAATTAGAAGAAAAGCGAAGAAATCAACATCAAGAGTTACAAATGCTCTGGATTAATAACAACTTCGGAGACATGGTGGATTCCGTTCGTAAAAAATTCACGATGGACTTGAATGAGTTTCGTGAATTAGGTGGTGCTGATAATGCGTTCGAGATTATGAAATATGCAATCGAGCAAACGTCACTAAGCACACCAAACGCTCCAGCTAGTTACTTATTTGCTATGACGAAGCGCTGGTTAAATAACGGGTTCAAATCTGTCTCGGACATCGAGAAGTTTGAAGCCAAACGTGAACAAAACAAATTAGTACAATCACGTTCACGCTTTGGACAGCCTTTACGGAATGAGTCACCAATTGAAAAGTTCACACCAGAACAAATTGCTGAGCAATCGAAACGTTTGGCCAAAGAAGATGGATTTGATGATCCAGAAGAATGGGTAAGGGTAACGATGGAAAAGTTCCGTGAGTTAAGATCGACACGGGCAGAGCGCATGGCTGATAAAGCAAACAGAGGATTAACATCTAGTGGCAAGCGAGTTGTCACACGTTTTTAAAAAGGAGAACCAGTATGGGTATCAAGAAGATTGAAGATTATGAAATGTCAAATCACGCAGAGCAACAATTGCAAGCTCGTTTCAAGACGTTAAAGAACAACTGGCGTAATTGGCTAACGCAATTCAACATGGATGCAGAATTGGTCAAGATGCAAAACGACGGCACGCAAGTATGGCATAGCGGTGAGGTGGGTATGGTCATCAATCCTCACAGCAAGGTCATCGTGACCGTTTACCACATCTTCTCGAATGATTTCCCAGATGAACTCAAAACCGACCTTGCAGAGGCAGCACAACGCCTAAAAATGGAACACATCAGTTCTTTTTCAAATGGAGTTTATCGAGACAGCACAAAATTTGCATATATGGCCTTTGACACTAGTGAAGAAGATGCGGACAACTTCTACAAAATGACGGTTGAACGCATTCGAGACTTGGAGCAAAAGGCGGATGAGTCAATTAAATATATCGAGGGATTGAATCAACTGATTGTTCTTAAGAACGACGTAGCAGAAGAAGTCTAATAAACAGCCAAGGGTGAAAGGACTGTGAGCCCGTATGGAGGAAATGAACATGGGTAAGAAAATGCCAACGTATGTCGTGTTCAACATGAGCATGGGAAACAATCACCACACACCAGTTGCAACAGGTGATGATCTAGATGAGTTGCTGGTGCAATATCATGGCAAGGCGTATCAAGTCATGGCAGTTAAGCCAGTATTTGAACGGGAGGAATGGTAATGCGCATTACAGGCAAGAAGATGAACGAGTACGCACAAGGTCGCGGGTACACGAATTGGTACGAGTTCCGTGAATATGTTGTATACAAGGAAGCGCAAGAGGCGTTGAAACAGATTAAGGTTTAGGAATGACGCACGAACAATTATTTGAAGCGCAGATTGCGCTTGGTAAAGCAGCAGTAGATTCTGTTTTGGAACTTTTGAAAAGCGACAGTGTGAAGGCAGTTGAACAAAAGTTTGGTTTCTTTGAAGGTGATTCTAAGAACGAATGGAAGATGACAATCGAAAAGGTGGAAGAATAATGGCATATTGGGTTGGCGTGGCATTGACGTTGGTTGCGGCTGGTATCTATGCATACAACGCATATGAAGCAAGCAAAGCGCGCCGTGAATACGAACACAAGGCACAACGGGCAGTTGAAGCTGTAGAAGGATGGCGTGATGCATATCTGAAGGTATATCAAATGAACGACTCGAAAGAAGAGGATCATGCGTAAGTATTACTATTTCAGAGATAAGCAAGGTTACTTCAAACTCGCTTATACGCCAGAAGGCAAGCGTGTGATTTCACGGACGTGGAACAAGCGCCAGGCATATCGAACAAGTAGCAAGTGGCTCATCAAGCACATGGTAAGTAAGTGGTTAGCTGGGTATTACTATTGGGTAGAAGAAGGATAAACAAAAAGCGCCAGACAGAAGTCCAGCGCCATGTAAAAGAATTTTAGGTAAGTTCATTTTAACATGGTTCGGAGGACGTAGGAATGGCACTTTTACCAGCGGTGAATGAGAAGGCAACAAGAGAAGCGGTTCGAGAGTTTTTTGATAGTGAGTGGCCACGTATTGTGAACATGGCTGATATGGGATATGTTGATTTGAAGTCAGTAGAAATTTCAGACATGCCAAGTGCGCGATCATTTGGAAATGCTAACGATGAACGGTTCACGAACCACACTGACGCCGTGTATTACTATGATGCCGTTGTCCATGCCATTAAAGTAATGACACAGCCACACAGGCACTTCATGTGGTTGCGATACGTCCGACACTTAGAATGGTTACAAGTAGAAGCACTGACTGGTTACAGCACTAGACGGGGTCAAGAGATTATCGACGAAGCGTTTCTGTTGTTCGCTGATAATTTTTCTGACGTTGATGATTTACGAGTTAAAGAATAATTTGGAAAGCGCGTATATGGTTCGCAAGTGCCGCATGCAAGGTGCAGACAGTCCAAGTTATTATGATAGAGTACCAAAATTGAAACAAAGCATGTGTGGCGGAATAGGTAGACGCATAATACAATTAAGGCTCAGGCATATTGGGTAAGCCCTGGACGTGTCAGGTGCAAATCCTGACCACATGCATCACATAGCAAAAAATAAATTAAAGGATAATATTCCTTGTATTTGTTTTAAACGACACTGCCAGTTGCTATGTCTGGCGTACATATCAATAGACAGTATAGGAATATACTTTCACTTTTTGTTTTCGTGCTGTGGCTCCAGATATGTGAGCGCACGGTTTTTATTTTGCACTGAAAAGGAGCGACGGCATGAGAATGCATAGGTGTGCAGAGATTGATTGCCGTGAGTTAATTAAACCAGGTTGGACATATTGCCAGCCACGTTATGAAGCACGCATGAAGAAGTATGTACATGCTAAGCAGGCAACGCAGTGCATACATATTACTAATTAAGAAAGGAGTTAGGTACATGGCTAAGATGACACGATGCAGATACGTCAGTCTAGCAGGTATTAGATGCCACAGATTAGCAGAAGAACCAAACCACTACTGCGCTATGCACATCGAACATGAAGCAGAGTATCAAGCTAAGCGGAAGCAGTGGAACGTTAAGCACACGTCACAGTACTACCACAAGTACAACAAGACGCAACGTGTACGCAATGATACCAAGAAGGAACAAGATAAGTTCTATCGCACTAAGCAATGGTATGACGGACTAAGACCAGCAGTGTTGCAACGTGACAACTACCTATGCCAATACTGCAAGGCTAGTGGACGGATGACACCAGGCAAGATAGTTGACCACATCATTCCTTATGAGTTCGATCCAAGCAAGCGTGATGACCTAAGCAACCTAGCAACCATCTGTGCTGCATGCCACACTGGTAAGACACGTTGGGAGCAGGAGTATTACGGTACAGGAGCAGGGAACGAATTAAAGAACGTAGCAGCAGTGCCCGACATTAAATATTTACCAGATTTTATGGATAGCGCTAAAACGCAATGAGAGCCGTTTTAAGCGCTTTTTATTTTGTCCGGAATAATTAGTCGATTGTAGTCTGAAAATTAAATGACCCCGCCCCTGGGTGTCTTAAAAGAAGAGCACACACATTGCTGTTTTCTTGTAGAAAAGTTGGATTTTGAAAAATTTTTAATAGGGGGGTACCCAGCAATTAAGGAGGTGATGTTAGGTGCCACGAAAAAGCTATGAAAGCGAGTCTGACGCTGTTTTGTCGCTGACACCGCCACATCACTTAGGCAAGATTGCAAGTGCCATGTGGCGAAAAATGGTGCCCGTACTTAACGCTTCAAACAAGATGGCTCCATTGGATAAGAATTTGGTTGAAATGTACGCAAGTCAATACGAGATTTATCGAAATGCCTATGAAGATATCAAAGAGAATGGTCAAGTTACCAAAGTTTATAAGACGGTGGTTAACCCAGTGACCGGTGATGTGATTGCTAACGATATGACGGGCTATAAGCGCAACCCAAGTACACAGATTTACTCGGATGCCATTAAGCAGTTGAAATCATTAGGTAGTGAGCTTGGTTTATCACCTGCCAGCCGTGCTGAACTTATGCAATTGAGTTTGGACGACGGAAAAGACAAACCAAGTGCTACGGAACAACTGCAAGCGCTATTGAATGGAGGTGGTGATGATGAGAGTTGATCTAACTCAATCACACGACGTTCTAGGTTGGTACCAGCAACTACATGGCGATTACGCAGATATCAGAACCAAATACAAGGACGCTGGAACAAAGTACGCGTTCAGTGTGTTAGACGGTGAAGTTCTGGCCGGCTACATGATTAAGCTTGCAGCGTTCCGGCATATTCAAGACTTGGTGCGTTCAGAAACAGATGATTCGTTCGATTACCATTACAATGTCAGGGAAGCCAACAAGATACTTAAATTCGCGAGTGTATTTCCTGATGTTGATACTGGTGAACCAATGCCACTTATGTCGTGGGAAAAGTTTGCGCTAACTCAATTGGTTGGGTGGCGTGACCACCTCGGTAACAAACGATATACAACAGCTATTCTGTCAGTTGCGCGCGGACAAGGTAAAACTTATCTAATGGCTATTCTTATGGCCTATGACTTCATGATTGAGTCAATTGGTTTGTCAAACCAAGACTATCTTGTTGCGTCTATCAACTGGAAGCAAACTGGTAAGCTGTTCGGTTACATTGGTACAGCGCTTAATAAGATGACAGCGGTTGAACCGTGGAAGTCTTTGGCTGCCGAATCAGGATTGAAAGTTCAAAATGACCAGATTGTCATGAAAAATTTCAACAACATCATGCGTGCGATTAGTCATGAGTCAGGACAATATGACTCGTTCCACTTCAAGACAGCCGTTTTTGATGAAATTGGTGAAGTTAAGAGTCGTGAAAAGATTGCCAAGATTACTTCTGGTCAGGTCAAGGTGCCTAACAAGCAATTCATTCAAATTTCGACATCATACCCAGACCCAACGGTGCCGTTTCATGACGACCAAAAGGCTGGTCAGCAAATCATGGAACAGGACTGGAACCGCGCAAATGACGACAATTTGGTGCTAGTTTGGGCGCAAGACAGCCTAAATGAGACATTTAAGCCTGAAACTTGGGTGAAGTCGAACCCGTTGCTTGATTTAAAGGGGCAGCATGATGTTTTGCTAAAAGGTTTGACAACTGAACGCGATACAAAGATGCTGCAAGGTGATTTGCCAGCGTTCCAAACCAAAAACATGAATATGTGGCTTGCACAATCAACTGATAGCTTCTTGAACTTGGCTGATGTTGAAAGCGCTGTTGTTCCAGACTTCGATATACGTGGACGCCAAGTTTACATTGGCTTCGACTACTCAATGATGTCCGATAACACAGCACTTGCGTTTGTTTATCCTTATGTTGATCCAGAAGGTAATGGACGATGGCATATTGAACAACACTCATTCATACCGTGGCATAAATCTGGTTCTATTGAAGCCAAAGAGAAGCAGGACGGTATCAACTACCGTGAAGCTGAACGACTTGGCTATGCCACCATTACTAGCCACGAACAAGGAATGATTAATGACGACGAAGTTTACGCTTGGTTGCTTGATTATGTTGAAGAAAATGACTTGGACGTGCTGTTCTTTGGTTACGATGCAATGGGAGCTACTAACATGGTGAAGATGCTTGAAAACAATTCAGTGTTCCCACTGCAACCAATTAGGCAGCGCACAGGTGAGCTGAAAGACGCCACCAAGTTCTTACAACGCATCTTTGTTGAGAATTCGGTTGACCGATTAGACGATATCACAATGGAAAAGGCGTTGTTGAATGCCGTGCTACGTGAAGACAGTGTGGGAATTCAAGTTGATAAGACAAAAGCCACGCTAAAAATTGACGTTGTGGACGCTATTATCGACGCCATGACACAAGCGATGTATCACTTTGAAGAGTTTGGAATGGTAAATGATGCCACATGGCAAGTTGAACACATGAGTGCACAGCAAGTTGCGGACTGGTTCAACAGCGCAGAAAGTGGGTTGCTTGATGATTACTAAGAAAATTAAAGACTTAGCACGAGCGATTAGGGCTAGGTTGGACGTTATTTTGTTCAGCTTGGCACTAGTCGCTTTTGTTTTGACCATGTTTTTAACGATTAATGCACTGGCTGGTGGAATTTCACTGACTATTGCACTTGCTGTTGCCGGATATGGCGTCGTACTTATCGACAATGGCACCAACATTAACAGAAAGGAGTAACGGAGTATGGCAGTATTCAAGCCACCCAAGATTAGCAACATGTTCGCTGCTACTTCTGACGGTGGCAGTTTAGATGACGGCATTGTCAACTTTCTAACTGGTGGTAATTCAGATTATGTGTCTGTGCGTGAAGCAATTCATAACAGCGATTTGTACTCGTTGGTCTCACAAGTCAGTGGTGACCTTGCAAGCTCACGATTAATTGCGGACGCAACACGTGCACAGGGTATTTTGAATAACCCTGATCAACGAACTAACCCGCACGCATTCTGGCAATCATTCTTTGCTCAAATGTTGTTCAACGGTGAAGCGTTTGCTTATCGTTGGCGCAATGCTAACGGACAAGACCAACGTTGGGAACAATTACGGCCTTCACAAGTTCAACCGTACATCACCGATGACGGTAGCGGGTTGTTATATCAAGTGTCATTCGATGAACCAATGATTGGTACGCAATTCTTTGGTCAGGGTGACATTATCCACGTTCGATTGATGAGTACAAACGGTGGTTTGACTGGTATCAGTCCACTCACGGCATTAAGCAACGAATTAAACGTAAAAAGAGAGAGCGACAAGCTCACAATTCAAGCGTTGAAGCAGTCGATTAATGCAAACGGTGTGCTGTCTATCAAGGGTGGCGGTTTGATTGACTGGAAAACTAAGGCATCACGTTCCAAGCAGTTCATGAGTCAATACACCGCTTCAAATGGTGGGCCAATTGTGCTTGATGATTTGGAAGATTTTAAGCCGTTAGAAATCAAAAGCAATGTTGCAGCACTTTTGGGACAGGTCAATTGGACTTCAACCCAAATTGCCAAGGTGTACGGTGTACCAGATAGTTACTTGAATGGTACAGGTGACCAACAATCATCACTTGACCAAATCAAAGGACTGTACGCAAACGCGCTTAATCGCTTTATGAGTGCCGTTGTTGGTGAGTTAAACACTAAGCTTTCCGCAAACATCATGGCAGACGTGCGACCAGCTATTGACCCAATGGGTGATAACTATCTTGGCATGTTGGCAAATATTGTTAAGCAAGGTGCACTTGGCCAAAACCAATTTGAATATCTGGTGCGAAAACAAGGTTATTTGCCTGACGATATGCCGATTGCAATTATGCCTAAGCCAACAATGAAGGGAGGTGACAAGGAAGATGAAGAAAATTAACGTCAAGGGCGCTGTCATGGATAACGATAGCGCATGGTTTTACGACTACTTTGGCATGGACTATACAAGTCCTAAGTCAGTAGCAGACGTATTGAACGATGGTGAAGTTGATGATGTTGTGGTGAATATTTCATCGCCTGGTGGTGACGTGTTCGCAGCCAGTGAAATCTATTCAGAGTTGAAGGCATATTCAGGCAACGTCACGGTCAATGTGCAAGGACTAGCAGCTAGTGCTGCATCTGTAATTGCGATGGCCGGCGACACGGTGAATATGGCTCCAACCGCTCAACTGATGATTCACAAGGCATCAACTATCCAAGGTGGCAACTCTGATGACATGGACAGTGCATCAGCAATGCTAAACAACACTGATAAGTCAATTGCGAATGCCTATCAACTAAAGACAGGTAAGTCACAAGCTGACCTGTTGCAAATGATGTCTAACGAAACATGGTTGAACGCACAAGATGCAGTTGATCAAGGTTTCGCAGACAGCATCATGTTTGTAGATGAAAATTCACCGCTTGTGACTAATTCACTAGAAGGCGCATTGCCACCTAAGTCAGCCATTAACAAGCTGATGAACATCATAGCTAATGAGAAGCAAAAAGAAATGAATAACAAGACTGATAGCCAGCCTGTGGACGATTTGAAAGCCCGCAAGTTGGCTATTTTGCTAGACAAATAAATTTACGAGGTAAAAATACATGGATATTCAAGCATTGAACGACGCCTGGGTTGCAGCCGGACAACACTTGTCTGACTTGCAAAACAAGGCGGCTTTGTTGGTGAACGACGACGCAGCAGACGTTGACGCTATTAACTCAATTAAGAACGACATCGAAGTTGCAAAGGCTAAGCGTAACTTGGCAAAGGACAACTATGATCGTGCCGTTGAAGACCAAGCACATGCAGTTTTGAACGACCCAGACGCTGGCAAGAAGCCATTGAACGACGAAGAGGTCAATATCAAGGACAAGTTTGTTAAGGACTTTGTGGGAATGATGAAGAATGACCCAAAGGTGGTCAACTTGGTTTCATCATCAACTGACGAAAATGGAAACGCAATTGGTTTGACGATTCCACAAGACATTGAGACGGCTATCAACACGTTGAAGCGTCAATATGATTCATTGGAGCAATACGTCAACGTTGAAAAGGTTGGAACGCCTAACGGGTCACGTGTATTTGAGAAGTGGTCGGACATCACGCCATTGACTAACTTGGATGCAGAAGATGGTGTAATTGCCGACAACGACGACCCTAAGCTATCAACCGTCAAGTACTTGATTAAGCGTTATGCAGGTATCACGACGGTAACTAACACGTTGCTGAAGGATACGGCAGAAAACATCTTGGCATGGTTGTCATCATGGATTGCAAAGAAGGTTGTTGTTACGCGTAACGCTGCCATCATCGCTGTTATGAACGCAGCACCAACTAAGCCAACATTGGCAACGTTCGATGACATCAAGAAGATGGCTTTGACTGCTGTTGACCCAGCTATCCGTGCAACTTCATTCTTCATGACTAACACGTCTGGTATTTCTGTTTTGGCAACGGTTAAGGACGCAGACGGGCGTTACTTGTTGCAACGTGATGTTACTCAACCTGAAAACTACATGATTGAGGGTAAGCAAGTAATCGAAATCGCTGACAAGTGGTTGCCTTCAAACAAGGGTGCAATGCCTTTGTACTTCGGTGACTTGAAGCAAGCTGTAACGTTGTTTGACCGTGAAAATATGTCATTGTTGTCAACTAACATCGGTGGCGGTGCCTTTGAAAAGGACTTGACGAAGCTACGTGTCATTGATCGCTTTGATGTTAAGACAACTGATGCCGATGCATTTGTGGCTGGTTCATTCACGGCTATTGCTGACCAACCTGCAAAGATTGTTCAACAAGCTGCTGCAGCCGGAACGCAAGCTTAATAGGCAGGTGAGTTAAATGACGGTCAATATTGAACAATTCAAGACACTAATGCGTGTTGATTTTGCTGATGATGACGCAATTATCAATGGCTACTTGTCTGCAGCTGAAAATTACATCAAGGATGCAATTGGAACGGATGGCAATTTCTATGCTGAACCTGCTGTTGTTGACCGTTACGAAACTGCTGTCTATGCCTATGCTGGCACGTTATACACGTACCGTATCAGTATGACTGAAAGTAAGGCGGTAACAATGGACGCCACTGTCAACTCAATCGTTGGTCAGTTGCGTGGCAAGTATGCGGAATGGGAGGAAGCACATGCGTCCAATTGAATATAACAAGCGTTTATCTTTTGGTACTATCTCGACAACAACAAACCCAAATACAGGCGGGCCTGTGCGAGCTTTCGTTCCAAAGTTCACTGTATGGGGTCAAATTAGGCGTCGCACTATGGCTAATAACTATTCTGTGATTGCTAATGGTTTGACCGACACACAGGACGTTGTTATTCGTCACAACAAGGCCGTTAATGATAGTTTGCTAATGGTTATGGATAATGAGCGGTACGAGATTAAAAACGTCTCTCCTGACGAAACACAGGGGTTTAACAAGCAGGATATTTTGACAGTTCAAAAAGTGAAGAAGACGGGTAAGTAGTTATGGCTGATTTGCACAACGACGATGATTTCGGAAAATTACTAGACTACTGGTTGGATAACGTTGAAGCCGTAACATCCCAACTCTCACCCGAAGAACAAGCTGAAATAACCAAAGCTGGTGCCTACGTTTACGCTGACAAGTTGAAAAAGGCAACGCACGAAAGGCACTACCGCGATGGTGTTGATGAAGAGTTGCACTTGGTGGATGACGTTAAGTCTCAAAATACCAACCTTGGTGGTGAGATTGACGGAAGCTCAACTGTTGGTTTTGGAGAGAAAGCATACATTGCAAGGTTCTTGAATAACGGAACCAAGTTTATGAAGGGCGATCACTTTGTTGAGAATACGCGTCAAGAATCAATTGATGACATTCTCACAGCTGAAGCGATTGCTTATAAGAAACGAATTGACGAGGCACAATCATGACACTAGCAAGTGATGTGGCAGACTTCTTACGGGATTTGAAACTGGACTGGCTAGATGCCGTCTATGCGGGTTCAATTCCGCAAGAATTAGCTGCCGACACAGATAGTACCGTGGCATTAGTCACGGAAGTAATTGAGACACCAGATGAGTGGAACAACAACACATTTTCTGCGTTGTCTCAAACTGCACAAGTTCAAATATTTTACGCAACTAACTTCGGTGTTCCTATGCAGGATGTCGAAGTTTTTTTGATGAAAAAATTCATGTCCGCTGGTTGGACTATTGCGGTCAGCGAGTCACACAACATCGACCCAGACACGAAACAAGTATTCAAGACGTTGCAATTTGAACGAATGAAAGACATTTAAGAAAAGAGGATTTAGCTAATGGCTATGACAAAGGGTGGAACCATTGGTGTTGACTTGGTCACTTTGGCCTTGCTTGATGATTCAGGTAAGTTGCTGACTGGTGATAATGGTCTATCAACCAACGGTATTTTTATTATCACTGACGAAGTTTTGGGTACTAACCAAGCTAACGTTACCAATTTGGAAGGTACGGTTACTGAAATTTACGGTAACAACGGCGCAGTTGATTCATCAACTGGTAAAGGTAACACGTCAATCGCATTCGTATTTAACGCGTTGCCAACCGATGTAAAGCACAAGATTTTGGGTGACGTTTCAGATGGTAAGGGTGGCTGGTTGCCATCTCAAATCAAGCCGCGTGTTGCGACGCTGATCCAATCGCACCACTTGGACGGTTCTGACGTGTTCTACGGATTTGGTAATGGTAAGTTCACTATGACGGCGTTGAACTTGCAAACGTCAACTAACACCGAACAACGTGTAACAGACCAAATGACCTACACGGCTTTGGATGTTCCTGCATGGAAGCAAAACCACAAGACTTATGAGGCGTCAGACGCTGGTTTCTCAGAAGCCACGATGATGTCAGAAGTATTTGGCGGTTACACGGCCAGTACGGGCACAACTACTCCAGCCAAGTAATTAATGGTAAAAATGGGTTTACGCATTTCAAATGCCAAAACCTGCAAGCTGGTTTTTAAAAGGCCAGCTTGATACATAGCTAAAAGAAAAAGAGGTAATAAATCATGACCATAAAGCTATTTATTAAGGAATTGAAGCGCAAGCCATTCGAAGTTAAGGCATCAACTCGTTTGATGATGGCAGCAACCAAGATGCAATTGGATCAGGCAAACTTTGAAAAGAAAATTCAGGAGGAAACGAAGGACTTGCCTGATGCTGAGGCTGGCGCAGTTACAATGCGTGGCATGCTGAACACAATGCAAAGCCAAATTGATTTTGTGACCGATACATTGAATTTGGATGACAATTTGCAAGATAAGTTGGTGGACCTTGAACCAGCACAAGTTTCTGAAATTGCTGTCTATATCACGCAACGGTTGATGGGTATGAGTGACGAAGACATTCGACTTTCACAAGCCGAAAATGAAGCGGGTTTAGCCGAAAAGTAACACCTGAAGAACGTATTTATGAGTATCAAAACACATTGGACGATATGCGGCGCATGGCCAAACAGACCATGCAGGACTATAACTGGACGCCTGATCAGTTTTATGAACTAGATTACTTTGAACTAACCGAAATGTTGGCTGTTGGTGATGAGAATAGTCGTTTAGTTGATCCGGGGGCGGTCCTTTAATGAATGAGGAAAGGAGGATAAAAACATGAGCGAAAAAGTAGCCGGTACATTATCGACTAGCATTAAACTTGATACCGCAGAAGCTGCCGCAAATGCTAAGAATTTACGTACAGAAGTGCGACAACTTAATACTGAGTGGAAAGCACAAGAAGCAGTGCTAAAGTCCACTGGTGACAATCTAGGTGCTGCTGAAGCTAAAATGAATGGTCTATCACAGACTGCAGAAAAGCAGAAGCAATACATCAATGCTTTGAAGATGGAGCAACAGTCATATAACGATGGTACCGAGAACGGTGCCAAGAAGATGGCTGAACTTCAATCTCAAATCGAACAAGCTACCGCTAAGTACAACAAACAGCAACAACAATTGGCTAAAACTAAGGAAGCCGTTGATTATTACAAGTCTGGTTTGTCTGAACTCAATAGCGAGATGAAGCAAAACGAGCAAGTAGCTAACAGTCGTATTTCACGATTGGAAGCAGAAGGAAAATCAACAGAGGCTGCCGAAGAAAAGGCAAAGTTATTGCGGTCACAAGTCGATAACTTATCGGAAGCATACGAGAAACAAGTTGCTCAACTAAACAAGTTAGAACAAGCCGACAATGTTTCGTCAGAAAGCATGACTAAGCAACGCGTTCGAGTGAATGAAGTAGCTGAATCACTAGCTAAAGCAAAATCTGAACTTACAAGTCTTGAAAAATCAGGGAAGATTGACTTGCACCTAACCGGTTTATCACGTGCCAAGGAACAGGTTGGCGATATTAAAGAAAAGTGGTCAGGATTAAAGACTTCAATTGCTGGTTCTGCCATTGGTAACACGGTTGCTAACATGTTCACTTCATCGTTGGCCACCATTGGCTCACACTTACGTGAAGCCGCGGCCGCTGGTGCTGAATACGACAAAGAACAGCAAGTTATGCAAGCAACGTGGAACACGTTGACTGGTAGCGCATCCAAAGGTAAAGACATGGTCAAGTCAGTTAATGACATGTCAACTGCGTTTGGACAATCAAGTGATCTAGTGAATGAGTTGGATCAGCAGTTCTATCACGTGTTCAACAACAAGGGCCAAACCGAAGATATGACTAAGGCCATTTTGACCATGTCAGACACTATCGGAATGTCTAGCGAAGAAACCACACGCTTAGGGCTTAACTTCACTCACATGATGACGTCAGGTCGCATGCAGTTAGGTGATTTCAACATGATCACTGACCAATTGCCTATGTACGGAGAGAAATTACTTGATTATGAACGCAAGGTTCAAAAGAATAGTCAATTGACGATGGCACAGTTACGTGACCAAATGTCCGCTGGAAAGATTAGTGCCAAGGATGCTGAAGCCGTCATGGAAGAACTTGGCGATAAGTACGCCAAAGCTTCTGAAAACATGATGGGGACTATGTCCGGCATGGAGCGTGTTATCAGTGCGCGTGGCAAGGCGTTGGCTGGTGCGTTGATTAATCCAATTTTACAAACTAAGAATCCGTTGTTTGAAGCTGTATCGAAATGGGTATCAGACCAGTCAACGATGAAAGAGTTTGACAAAGTTGGCGACGCATTCAGCAAGGGACTTGGAACCATTACAACTGCGTTTAGCAAGGTGTTCAAAGGCATGTCATTCAACAGAAGCGCCAACGGATTCATGGATAGTCTTGCTAAAGGTGTTGAGTCACTGTCTAAAGTCATTGCAGCACACGCACCTGAAATTGTTGATGGTGTGAAGTCTATATGGCAGATAATCAAGATACTTAGCGAGATTGGCGCTGGGGCGTTCAAAGCAATTGTAGGTGGTGTTGAGTCACTAGCTAAGGGCGCCGCTTCACTTATGAATGGTGGCAAGTCTGCTAAAACATTTAGTGACGCGCTGGCAGAAATTGCTAAGCATAAGACAGCATTACAAGCCGTGGGTGTCGTATTAGCTGGTATGTGGGCCACATCAAAGATGGTTGGGTTTGCATTAAAGTTGAATGATACACGTCACACGCTAATGGATTTTGGTGGCACCGCATTAGATGTCGGTAAAAAGATGATATTCAAAGACGGCGAGGTTGGTGCAGCTAACCTTACTAAATTTGGTGGCGCTTTGCGAGGACTTGGCTCAGCATTTGCAACTGCCGGGAAATTTTTACTGACCAATCCTTTCGGCATTCTTATTACTGCGTTAACAGTGCTGGGTGTCGCTCTGTTTGAATTGTACAAGCATAATGCTAAATTCCGTGAATTTGTAAACGGTATGGTAAAGAGCGTCGGAACTTTTGGTAAATCGGTTGCCAAGGGATTTAATAGTGCCGTAAAAGCGGTGGTAGATTTTGGTAAAACTGTCGGAAAATCATTTAACGGTATAGTTAAATCTGTTACAAATTTTGTGGGCAATGCGGTAAAAGAAGTTGAAAAAGTCGGTTCTAAAATGCTTGCTGGATTAAAGAAAGGTTGGAACGCATTCGTTAAAGGCGCCGAAGCTTTGTTCAAGACTTTAGGCAAGATTTTGTTGATTTCAATTGCTTTACCTGTTGGCTTAGCGGTGATCATTTGGAAGCCAATCCAAAAGATACTCGCTAGTGTTATCAATTCAATTAGCAAGTGGTGGAAAGAAAATATCGCCAAGCCATTTGCTGAAGGGTGGAAAGATGTTACTAGTACCGTCTCTGCGGGCGCAAAAACAATCGAAAAGACATTAGACAGCGTTTGGAAGGCCGTCAGCAATACTTGGAAGTCTGCTTGGAACGCAATCTTTAAATTCTTTGACGGTATTTGGAATAGCATTAAGCGCGTAGTAACTGCGGCTGCAGATTGGATTGGCAATAGACTAACAGCTGCTTGGAAAATCATCAGCAATGCTTGGAAGTTATATTGGAATGCCATCAGCAAGTTTTACGGTGGTATTTGGGACGACATCAAGCGTGTTGGTTCGGTAGCCGTTGACTGGATTGCTGATAAGTTGAACGGCATCTGGAAAGTAATCACCAGTGCATGGAATTATTACTGGAATGCCATTAGTAAGTTCTGGGGTTCAACATGGGATGGCATTCGCTCAACTGGTGAAGCTGCTTGGAATTGGGTGTCTGACAAAATTAATAGTTTCTTGAAGTCGGTAAGCAACGTTTGGAATGATACTTGGACATCAGTTGGTAAGTTCTTCGGTTCAATCTGGGACGGCATCAAATCAGACGCTAAGTCAGGGTTCAATGATGTCATTGGTGTTATTAACACTGGTATCGGTGCCATTGATAGCGTTATTCACGATTTTGGTGGTTCAGAACACGCGTTGAAGTTAATTCCTAAATTTGCCAACGGTACGCCTGGCGCACCAAAGGGATTAGCATTGGTCAACGATGAAAAGTCATCCGACTACAAAGAAGCGATTATCGACAATAAGGGCGAGATGAAAATCTTACAAGGTCGTAATCGTCTTGTGAACTTTGAAGGTGGCGAAACTGTCATTCCAGCATCAGCAACCAAGCAGATGATGAACGCATTTGGAATTAATGCCTACGCTGACGGCACAAGTGGCTGGTTCGGCTCAATTACTGGCTGGGTTAAGGATAAGTGGGACACGTTGAAAAACGTAATCAAAGACCCTGTGAAAGCTTTGACTGGTGTCATGAATAAAGCAGTGAATGTCGCTGGTAAAAGTGATTTCGTTCAATCGTTTGCACCAGGTGCATCGCATGCTTTGCTGTCTGCAATTTCTGATCCGATTAAGAAAATGCTGAAGCAGTTATCTGATAAACACGATACAGAAGATGGTGGTGGTCAACACGGAAACCCTGGTGGTGCTGGCGTGCAACGGTGGGCTGATTTGGCAAAGAAGGCTTTGGCCGCCAATGGTTTGTCGACTGCCGACGATATGATTCAACGTGTATTACGTCAAATCAACACAGAATCTGGTGGTAATCCTGGGGTAACACAACCCGGAACTGACCCTGATGGTGATGGTTCTGGACCTGCTATAGGTTTGATGCAAACCAAGCGTGCGACATTTAATGCAAACGCATTTCCTGGTCACACTGATATTTTCAATGGTTACGATAATATTCTTGCCGGATTGCATTATGCTAAGAACCGTTATGGTGACAGTTTGTCATTCTTAGGAAACGGGCATGGTTATGCTAATGGTGGGCTAATTTCACAACATGGACTGTACGAAGTAGCTGAGAGAAACATGCCAGAGATGATTATTCCATTGGATCAGGCAAAGCGAAGTCGAGCAAAGCAATTGCTTAATCAAGTAACTAATAACTTTGCAGCAACTGACCCGCATCCAACTATTTCGGAAAATGCAACGGTTTCTGATTTAAGTGCCATTACACAACGGTTGGACGGTGTTGTTAAGCTGTTACAAGACTTAATCCAAGCGGTTTATGGTACGGCTATTACCCAAGGACAAGTCTATGACATGGTCAATAATCAAACTAAGCAACTGAATATGTTGAACCAATTTGCAAAGGGGTGATTAGATGGATAATTTTGACATGACACCTGCAATTGTAACCGCATTAGTTGCACAGCAAGACCCAACAATCGACGATACGGTTGATATTGATATAACAGACTATGTTGATGCCGGAGCAGGTACATCCTTAGATGATGATGGTAACGTCGCAACGGATGATGTTGGCGACCCGGGCATTTTAGCAAGTGATTCGGTAGTAACGGATAACCCATTGCCTGACGATGTACAACAAGATACCGACACGCCAATTGCTGGCTTTGATACTGATGGTTGGAATCCGGTTGATTATAGTTACGATGAAAATGGCAATTTTGTGGTGACAAACCCTGTTAATGATGGTTTGCAACCTGATTTTGACAGCGACGACATACTGACATCATCTGATTTCTAGGTGGTGTCTTTTTTCTTGGAGTTTTTCTCCAAGGTACATATAAAGCAAGGAGGAACGACAATGGCGAACACAAAAACGCCACGAAATGCCCAGGGGCAAACCTATGAAGAATGGTTAGCTCAAAAGGTGAAGTTGTCACGTGGCAGCAAATATCAAATTAAACTAGACGAATTTATCTATGGTATGGACGTTGCTGCGGGTATTCGTGGGGTCCATTCATCTGACCTTGGGTTGATTGTCGGACACGTTAGCAAGCCACTGGCTCCAGCGATTACAGACAACACGCAAACGGCCGTTAATAAATACGGAGTTATCTCGCAAGGATTGTCATATGGCGCCCGTACCATCAACATTCCAGTGACTTTAAAGGCCAATAGCAATGAAGATTATCAAATGCGGGTGCACCAAATCGCAGCTGCATTATTATCTACCGACACTGATGATGACGTTTCAATTACCTTTGGAGATGAACCAGACGTTCAATACTACGGAAAATTTACGTCATTACCTGATTTTCAATTTATTAGTGTTGGTTCTTACGATGCGACGGCCACATTTGTATTTACCTTACATGATCCACGTGGGTTTATCACGGTTCAAGACAGCACAATCAAATTATCGAACGGAACCACCATTAGTGCCGCACCTAATGAATTGGTGAAAGTAACCAGTAATCCCTTTGTTTACACGCCTAAAGGTACCGGTCCAGCTGACCCGATTTTTCACATCATTCCTAAGAAAGGAGTGAACACGTCACGGTTTGGCATGCAGCTATCCAAAAAAGAAGGTGTATGGGTTGGTGAAGATTTGGCTGACGTAAAGGTTGATACCAAGCCCTTGCAGTTTGATGATGATACAACCGATATGTCTAAGTGGTCGATTGTGACACCACTTGATAAAGGAAACGGTCGATTTGATGGAAATCTAACGTTTAGTTTGCCACGTTCTGGACGCGTTACTAATGGTTCCGTCGGTTTGAATAACAACGGTCAGGGTATCAAGCTAAATGGCAAATTTGCCGATTTGGCTATGCCTTGGGGTCAATGGTATGGACCGGTAATTGAATCGCAACCAATTGGTGATTTGACTGGGGATATTAATCCCAAAGACCCTGACAAAGTTGGCAGCTGGGAAGTTGAAGTGACATTGACACACAGACGTTATTACGACCGTGCATCACAACAAGTTGAAGCCATTTTGCTTGATATGAATGGGAAGCGTCGGGCGCGTGTTGGCCTTGGTGACGGTGGAAACAACGGACAAGCTTCAGGTGCCTGGATTTTCTTTGGAGCAGATGAAAAGGCAGAAGCAACAGCGTTGGCTAGTGGTCTTGGTTCTGCATGGGTTATGCCACCACACGTTACCAATAATCGCGATGTGACTGTGACTGTTCCAGACCACTATGCATTAACAAATTCTTTTTTGGAATACCACAAAATTACGACCTATACGTATGAAAGCTGGGATGGAACGTATAAGACCACTCGAACGATTAAGGTTGAAGAATGGTCATACCATTCCGACACTACAAATAAAAATACGTATTACAAGAAAACGTTGAGTGATACGACTGAAAAGCACAAAGAAAGCGGCTTCTTGGTTTGGTGGTGGAGCTATCACTTTGGTAACTCAAATAGCGATAAGAACGGCACTCAGCACGTTGGAGATTTGCATTACTGGGAGGTTGGTAATTACGTACGTGATCATGATTACGCTCACGCGCCAGCTGATAAGAGTCGCCGCTATACCAAACGTACGCCGATTAATATTTGGATTAACAATCGAACTTTCGTTAATCAGGTATTTGAGAGTAATTCAGCGAACGGAAAAAAGTGGGTGCAAACTACCGATGCACGTTATTACAACGGGACTGACCCAATTCACGGTAAAGTTGGTGTGTTGTATCAACTGAGCCAACCAACTAAGACCAGTACGTCGAATGGTAATCAAAAAACATCAACGCACTGGATTCCAATTGATTACTCGTTCACCGACAAAAACGAACACGATGCTTTGGATAGTGCCACTGTTAAGTTCGTTGTTGGTTACGACACTGTGAACCACAATGGTTACTACGCTGAAATGTGGCGCATGTCTGACGAAACGGGTACCGCTAAGCCGTTAGATAGCAAGCCATTCTGGAAGTTTGAGGATCCTAAAGGCATGAAGCGGGCTGGACGATACAAGTTCAAACCTGGGCGTGTCGCTGTTTGGTACGCAAAAACCAATATCCAAGAGGATATTCTTGATCCGTCAACAAATAAACCCGTGAAGCTATATACCAACGACAGACTGGATGTTAGTCGCATCCGGGCTTATCGCGTGTTCAAGAAACCATCACAAGCCGACATGATTACGCTGAAAGCTGGTCAGAAAGCTATTATCGATTTCACTGATGAAACATTGTCGATTAACGGCAAGATTGAGAATAAATTGATTGATATGTACTCAACGTTCCCGCAATTGAAGGGCGGCGTGAGTCAGCGTTGGACATTCAGTGCAACTGGTCATTCGTTGAAGGATTTTGACGTGTTCATGGAATACAGGCCAACATATAAGTAAGGAGGAAGCTAAATGTACACAGTTCTAGATACCGCGTTAAATGTCGTTGGCTTCTTGTCAAACAAAGGACGCGGTGCAAATGATTTCTGGGGCGATACGATTTCACAGCAAATTGCAGACACTCAGGATATTTTGGGTAACGTTGATTTAACAGTTGATAATGTGAGCCGAAACATTGATGTGTCTGGTAACACCAAAAACTGGAACCACACGTTAAGTGGGATTTCATTCAACAATACGCCAGTTGGAGCACAAGTCGAAAACGGCTATTACTTGCTATACAAGGATGACGCTACTAACCGTCATTATTTGATGCAGTTAACGTCGGTATTAGAAAAGGTGACGCCTGGTGGTCAACACTACAAGACGGCTACTGGTGTAAACGCTGCGCTTTATGATTTTTCACGCATGATTGTTGATGCCAAGGAATTTTATTCAGCGCCAACTGGTACGCAAACGCTGGGATCATTACAAAATATTTTGAAGTACTTGTTAGGTCATGCTGGCTGGAACGTTAATCTTGAAGACTATAATTTCCCTGACGTGCAATACTCAATCAGCGACAACACATCAGTTCAATCGGTTTTGCAAGACATTATCAAGTTGTTTGATGTTGACGTCGATGCATATGTCACTTTGACACCGCAAGGCCGATTGGCAAAACGAGTTGTTGAATTCAGACGAACTATGGGAACGGACAGTGGCGTCACTATTCGCTATGGCAAGAACATGACGGATATGACACGCGAAGCGTTGTCGGATTCAATCTATACGAAGCTTTATGTGCAAGGCGCCAATAGTTTGAAGATTAGTAGTGTTAATAATGGTTTGCCGTATATTGTCGATGAGTCAGCCAACAAGCGGTATAACCCGGTTGGCGCATCATCATCACCGGAAACATTCCGTGAAGGCACGGTTATTAATTCGATGATTACTGACGCACGGTCACTATTGGCTTGGGGTAAGAAACAGTTACAAGCTTTGAACCACCCACGTATTAACTACACGATTAGTTCAATTGCATCAACGGAAGCGGGACTTGGTGACACTATTCGAGTACAGGACTTGTACACATCACAACAGATTTTGCTGACTAGTCGTGTCATTCAAAAGACGATTAGTTTTGCCAATCCAACGATAAACACATTGGTGCTGGGCGAGTATTCATCTGTGTTAGGCGACAAGACCAAGAACGTTGATTTAATTGCACGCCTTGATCAAGTTTCAAATGATGTTACGGTCGTTTCACAAGCTGCTGTTAACAACAAGGTGATTGCGGAGGCCGCTTCAAACGCTGCTACGCAAGCAAATAATGCAGCTGCAAATGTAGCCATCACTGCTTCTGGCATTTCACAAACGGTGGCAAGTAATGACGCTAAGACCACAGCAACGTTTGCAACACTGGCCGACCAAATCATGACGGAAGTTGCAAATCGTAAAACTGGTGACAGCGATACTCAAACGCAATTAGCCAACTTAAATTCAACCGTGGTTAAGAATTCAACGGGCATTGCAACGTTGACACAAACGGCTTCTGCAATTCAGGCGACTGTTGCAACGAAGACGGATAAGTCAACGGTGTTGCAACTGTTTAGTGATAACTTTGAGGCCGGAATCAAGGCAAATACAGGTGCACTAATTGCTGGTATTAATGCTGATACATCTGGTACTACGATTGCCGGAAAGCATATTACGCTGGACGGAAGTGTAACTGTCACAGGTGCATTCGTTTCGAAAGCATTATCAACAGCCGACGCAACGATTACCAAGGTACTGACAATCGGTTCTGGTGGATCAATCGTTAACACGTACACTAAGTCCGGGACATTCACTGGATACAGTGGGCAAGTTTCCTACTCGCTAAGTGGTAAGTTCACTTTTAACAATTCGGGTATTAGCTTCGGTGGCACTGCCAAAGGGCCAAACGCACCCACATCAACATCTGGTGAAGTTTCGCAACGCGGCATTCCTTTTGTTCCTACACAGTGGAACGCATCAAGCGTTGTTAATGAGGCATTGATGCAGATGAGCGCAACTGCAGTAAAAGGATACTCGGTTAAGAGTGATGTTTTAGCTAGCGGTGACAGTAGCTACTTGAACTTATCAGCATTCAATATTCAGCTTAATTCTGGAGGTTACGACACCTATATTGGGCCGGACATGATCATGACAGATGGACAAGTGCAAGCGAGCGCATTCACTGCAAGGGGCACGTCATACTTCAAGAATATTGAGGCTGGTGTGGTTGATAGTGGACCGATTCGATTGAATAACGCCCACACAATCTTCACTACTGACGGAACAACGCTTTATCTTGCTGGAGGTGCGCAAGGCGGTGGTGCCGGTGTTCAAGTCACCGATAACTTTACTGTTAAAGGTGATATGTCAGTGGGAACGGTTAACGCGGGCAGAAACATTAACGTTGGTTGGGACGTGATTAAAAACGGTACTGGGTTGCACCCGGATTACTTTAACAACACGTTGCCAGGCATCCACATCATGGGTACTAACTCCGGTATTGCATGGGACATCAAGAATAAGTTGGCATATATCATTATCGAAAATAGTTACAAAGGGCTAGGAAACAATAACACTGGCACTGGTAAATGGAAGAATTAGGAGAACAACATGAAACTTAAGAATTCACAGCTATATCCTGTATTGAATTATTTGCAATCACTGACACTACCGGCTCAGGTAAGTCGAGCAAAGACAAAGATAGTTGGTAAAATTAATGATATTTTGCCGGAATTGTCGCGTGATGAAAACGATTTGATTGTACGATTCAACGGTCAACAAGTTGACCAAGGCGTCGATTTTGGAACAATTGAAAATCGACAGGCTTATCAAACTGAGTGGGATAAGTTGATGAACGAGACTGTGATTATCACGATTTCTGAATATCCAACACTAGAACAAGCGTTGAAGGATTACTTCATGTCATACGATGGTGATATTGCACCTGAATATGCTGATGCCTTTGACGCTTTTTATGATGCCTTAGAAATTGAAGAAAACGAGGAAAACTAATTATGGATAAGTTTTTGGAGTTATTTAACAAAGGGTTGCATTCTCAAACAATAAACTTGGTACATGAAGACCAACGAAAAGTTGATACATTAAATCTAAATAACGTTATTCAAGGAACATTTTTCGCTGACGTAAAATAAGTTAAACTTGTTGTATATTAGGAGGATATATAATGAGTTTTGTTCAAGCCTTTTTTGGAGAGAAGTTCGTGAGCGTGATGGCCGACGGTTTGGCAGGAGATGGGAAAGGGAATATTATTTCTGAATACTTTGAGAAGTTCAAAGTTTATAATGATGATTTTGTGTTTGGTGTAACTGGTAGCTCACGCATTATGGAAACGATTTTTGATGACGTTGAACGGCTGGTAAACCAATATCCAAACGGTCGAGTTATGGGTATGCTTGCTAACACAATTGGAAATGCTAAACCATCAGATAACATTGATTTTCTAACAGTAATTATGTTTGATTTGAGTGGCGAATCAGTAGTCGGCATGATACAAAAAATCGGTCAAACGGATATTTCACTTATGGCTCCACGAGGACAAGAAATTAAGTATCTTGGTTCTGGGCCTAAAGATGTATCGGCTGATTTGATCAATGCTAAAATAGCAAGTCTTTGGAAAGAGGCTGGGGAAATTTCTGATGTTGCACAAATCAAAAATATTCAACTTAAATTGAACGAATTCGTTTCTAGCCAATCGCCTAGCACGGTTAACAATAACGTAAAAACATTTATCAAATTTATTTAAAACACATGCCGGCCTAATGGGTCGGCTTTTTATATGAAAGGAAAACTAATCATGACTATTACTAAGACTACTAATTACAACGCTTCACTTTCCGACGCTAACGGCGTTGGTTACGCAACGTTTACTGGCTCAATTGACGCTAACGGGGTACCAACGACTAACTACTACATCAATGACAAAGACGCTTACAAGGCCAACATCAAGGCGTTTCGTGATGGTTTGCAAGAGTTCCAAAACGCAGTATTCGCTGACGCTGACGCACTAGCTGCAGCTATTGCAACGGACACCACCAAGGAGGCGTAATGCAATATGCCAAAGCTATCACCAGGCGACACAATCGCACTAGTTGCAGTTCTTATGACGGTTGGTACAGGTTGGCTGGGCTGGTCAGTGAAAACTGGCTTAACTGAACCACTTTCTGCGCTACGCAACGCCATTGATGAGCTACGTGACACAATGAAGGAAATGCGTGAAGATACGCAATCAAAACTAGCAATCCACGACATCGAACTGGCACACCACGATGATGCCATTAAGACATTGCAAGAGAAGTTGAAGGAAGTAGATTGAAAGGGGCATTATCATGAATAACTTAATCGAGTTGCTTAAAGCGCTGTGGGAGATCGGAATCCTGCCAGCGCTTTTAATTTTGGCCATGGGTTGGGCTTCAGAACGGTTTACCCGCAACAAGAATATCACAGCCTTGTTAGATATTGCAGAACATGCAGTGAATTGGGCCGAGGTGACATTTGACGGTGGCCAAACGCAGAAGGCTCAAGCAATCAAGATGATTTCCGATTATCTAATGAAGGCTGACAAAGCACATTTGTTCACTGCTAAGCAGATTGATGAGGCAATTGAATGGGCTGTTGAAAAGATGAAGGAGGCAGAGAAGTAAAATGAATAAAACAATGAAGTTGGTCGCCGTTGGGGCGGCCTTTTTGTTTGGAACAACAATTATTAGTGATCATACGGTGCATGCAGATACGCCACGGTTTGACATGGTTGATGTATCCAACTGGAATGGTTACTTGTCAGTAGGCGATTTCGTTAATATGCGTAATCAAGGCGTTAAAGCCATTACTACCAAAGTTTCAGAAGGTACATGGTATCAAGACCCAACTGCTGCTAATAATATTGCAAACGCACAAGCGGCAGGTCTGTACGTAAATGGTTATTACTTTGCTCATGCGACTGATAATGCCACTGCTGTTCAAGAAGCTAACTACGCAGTGGCCACCGCTCAAGCTGATGGTTTGGGAGTTGGAGCTGTGCTGGCAGTAGATGCTGAATCACCAAATCAAATGGCAATGGGGTCAGCTATGCAAGCTGTGAATGCAACAGCTGAACAGCAAGTGGGCATCGCTGGTGGGTATCGATCAACAACCTATACAATGGGGTCACACGTTGAAACAACACCTGACGGTGACAAGTCATGGGTTGCACACTATCCATATACGCCAACGGCTAGTCAAAACTACTACTCATCGGAGCATGGTTGGCAATGGTTCGATCATGCAACGTTCGATGGTGTGAGCGGTGCGTTTGATATTACGCAACTGTACGACAATTTCTTCACTGCTGATCAAGCGGTAATCAAGAATAACCCAGGCGACGGCGCTACAGTATGGTCAAAGGGTGGCGTATGGTACACGGACAAGTCGTTTAATCACAAGGCCAACGGCATCAAAAAGCACATGGGGGCTTATTGGTCATTTGCCAACGGTAAGCTAATCAAGTCAAACTGGACGAACTCATGGGGCATGTACTATTGGTCTGACGGAGATGGCAAGCTGGTGCAAGGTCAAGGAACGTGGAAGGGATACAAGTGGGACTTCGGAACAGACGGCACTTACTACGTTAAGAACGCAACGCCAAAGAGCTTGAACAAGCTAGTTGAACAATTGAACAAGTAAACTGGTCGAATTCGACCAGTTTAAAAAGCCCGTCTGGACTAGGAGTGATTGCACTTAATCTAGGCGGGCTTTTTTGTTGGTCACTGTGGTCACTCATTGGTCACTGGCCAATAATAATCATTCAATAGTCATGTAAATAGCGCTTTTAAAGACGGTATATTAAGCTCTATTTTCATGATACCTGAATGTTTTCTTCCTATTATAAGTTCTCAAAGTAATTTGGGTATTCAGTTTTGAATTTCTTAAAAGAGCCAACCTATCCGGGTTGGCTCTTTTTTCTGCGGTGAAATGGTTATAGTCGCGTTACGAACTAGGGCTAGTGTTTGCATTTTGTGACTGAGATGACTATCATTGCATATTGAAAGTAGACGGGTTATGTCTATTAACCTTAATAGAAAGAAGCTAAACATTCATGGAAGTTAGTTTATGGATCTGGGTCGCATTTTTTGCCTTTGTGGTGGTCATGCTGGCGCTGGATTTGGGTGTCTTTAATAAAGAAAATGTGACACCATCATTCAAAAAGTCGTTATTAATGACTGGTATCTGGGTAGGATTGGCCTTTGTCTTTGCCGTTGGTATTTGGCTATTTGCAGGGGCTAATCATGCGATAGATTTCGTAACGGGATATCTATTGGAAGAATCACTAAGTGTAGATAATTTGTTTATCTTCATCTTGGTCTTTAGCTTTTTTGGCATCGCATCAAAGTACCAACACCGGATTTTGTTCTGGGGTGTCTTTGGTGCCTTGGTGATGCGTGTGCTCTTTATTTTAGGTGGGGCGGCCTTGCTGCATCGTTTTGAGTGGTTAATGTATATTTTCGGTGTTTTCTTGGTTTATACGGGGCTGAAAATGCTGTTTGAAAAAGAGGCCAACCAAAATTTGGATGACAGCCCAATTATTAAGTGGTTACGCAAAGTTTTGCCGATTAAGGATGACGTTACCGAGCCTCATTTTATCGTGAAGGAAAATGGCAAACGGTATGCAACGCAATTTTTAATCGCTTTGATTTTTATCGAAGCCTCAGATTTATTGTTTGCTGTTGATTCAATTCCAGCGGTCTTAGCAGTGACGACGGATACGTTTATCGTCGTGACGTCGAACATTTTCGCCATCATGGGGCTACGTTCGCTATACTTTGCCTTATCGAAATTATTGCCGATGTTCCGTTACATTAAGTATGCGTTGGCAATTGTTCTGGCATTTATCGGCGCGAAGATGTTGATTAATGAAGGTGGTAATATGTTTGGGTGGTCATTCGAAATCTCAAACATAGCTTCGTTAATTGTGATTGTGAGTTTATTGGTGGTGGCGATTGCAGCCTCGATAATTGTCGCGCGGGTGCAAGCGCGCCGTGAATTTAAAAAGTAACAAGATGAAGTCGTTATAGCCAACTTGGTTGTAACGACTTATTTTTTTCCTCTGTTCAGGACTGCAAAAGTACGATAAACTATTTCTTGTAACTAAAAATTTCTTTTAGCATAAATAATACGGGGGGTTGCATGGGTAAACAAGTTAAGTTTATTGGATTAGGGGTTGTTGTTGTCATTTTAGCCATCTTGGGTGGGTTCAAGTTTTTTGACCGCGTGGAAAATGGAAATGTCGGGATTCGGTATGCGATTTCTGGCGGTGTCCGTGATAAGGCATTGTCACAAGGTATTCACTTCGTGGGACTAGACTATGTCACGCAGTATCCTATTAAGACACAATCGATTAAGCAACGAGTTGCAGTGGCAACATCGGATGGTAAGAAAACGGACGTCAAAATTAGTTATTCATACCACGTTGATCCATCGAAAGCGGTGGCAATCTATAAGAAGTTCGGTTCTGCAGATATCCATGCCATTGAAACCGGCTGGCTAGCGCAAAAATTGCAAAAGGCCTCGCGTGAATCAATGGCAAAGTTTACGTTGCTGGAAGTGGTTGGAACAGATTCAACTAAGGCGCAAGCTGGTATTTTGAAGAGTTTCCAACAAGCCGCTGAACCATACGGCTTTGTTGTCGAAGATTTGTCATTTGGGACGCCGTCAATTGATGAACAAACCCAAAAGTCAATTGATGACATTATTAAGGCTGGTCAAGATAATAAGAAGGCCGAACTAGAAGCTAAGACGAAGGAAACGCAGGCTAAGGCTGACGCCGATGCCAAGATTACAGCAGCGAATGCTGAAGCGGAAGCAAATAATAAAATTAACGCGTCAATTAATGACCAAACGATTGCCTACATGGAAGCGCAAGCACGTTTGAAGCACGGCTGGGTAACGGTGCAAACGAATGATGCGATGGTTGATGCGAAGGGGAACTAAGCATGGGTTTCTTTATCTTCCGAATTCTATTAGCACTTGCGATCATTATCGTAGGTTATTTGAGCTATAAAGCGTATCAGTCATACAAAGCAGACCAAGCGCAGCCCAAACATCATGACGACGATGATGTTTAGGCATAAAAAAAGAAGCACCGCGGTGCTTCTTTTTTTGTTACCATTCAGTGGTTGTATCGTTGAA